>Ga0233439_10000977_pt1 | contig 38689 bp, 37 predicted proteins | sample SI_123_September_6_FD_182713 | JGI IMG/M metagenome (GOLD analysis project Ga0233439, IMG submission 182713) | Seawater microbial communities from Saanich Inlet, British Columbia, Canada - SI_123_September2016_100_MG | ecosystem: Environmental > Aquatic > Marine > Inlet | place: Canada: British... | reverse complement strand
CGGCGAGAACGTCTTCTCCTTCAAGAGGGCAATACTCTTCTACGGTTTTTTTGACGTCCAGATTGAGGATGGACTTCCATATATTTTCTGTATATTGACAGATTTCTGTTTCAAATTGTTGCATGGTTTTTACCCCTGTTTTAAACGGTAGCAACCGGATTGCTTGAAAGGCATCCTTTCAAAATTTTCATCCAGATTGAGTGTGGTTTCAGCCGCTCCTAGAAATAGATAACCATCTGGCCGGAGGAGTTTGCGAATTCGGCCCAGGATATTTTTTTTCATTTCCACATCAAAATAGATGAGAACATTTCGCATCATGAGCAAATCCACTGGCGGTATCATCGGCCATGCTTCGGAAAGATTGATGATTCGAAACTGAATCATTTTGCGTAGATCTTCTTTGACCTGCCATTCGGTTCCAATGCGCTCAAAATACTTGACCATAAGAGGAGCAGGAAGCCCCCGGTTAATTTCCAGTTGGCTGTAGATACCACTTTTACAGCGGTTGAGCATTTGATTGGAGATGTCGCTGGCGGAAAAACTTAGCTTCCACGAATTGAGTTGCGGAAAATCATTTTTCAGCAACATGACCAGAGAATAGGGCTCCTGACCACTGGAACTGGCTCCGCACCAGATATTCAATTCTTTTTTGGTTTTTCGTTTTTCAATTAGCTCAGGAAGTATCTCTTTTTTTAATGTTTCAAAAGGGTGGATATCCCTAAAAAAGGAAGTTTCATTGGTGGTCATGGCTTCAATGACCGCATCTTTAAGACTGCCTCGGGGGTCCGACTTTATCTTGCGTACAAGGTTTTCGATGGACTCCAGTTTTTCCTGATGAACCAAAGGCATAAGTCGAGAATCAACCAGATACTCCTTGCCCTTTTCCAGGACAATTGCGCATTGTTCTCTGACAATCTTGCTGATGAAATCGAAGTCTGCCGGGTTAATGGCCATTACAGTCCTTGTTCGCAGGAGTTATTGTTTGGAGAGGTGGAGCCTGTTCAGTCAAGCTCAAGGCCCATAAGTGTTAATTTTTCCACAATCATATCTTTAGTAAATGGCTTCATAACATACTCATTGGCACCGGCTTCCAAAGCTTTTATCACTTGAGCCATTTCAGTTTCAGTCGTGACCATCATTAATTTCATATCTTTGTATTGGTCATCTTTTCTGACTTCACACACAAATTCAAAGCCATTCATTTCAGGCATATTCCAGTCCACCAAGGCCAAGTCTAAGGGGCCGGATTCCTTGAGCCTTTCCAAGGCTTCCAAACCGTGGCCTGCCTCAATGACCTCAAATTTAAGGGCTTTCAGAATTTGTCCAAGAATCAGTCTGATGGCTCTGGAGTCATCAATTACCAGTGCGCGCACAAAAACCTCCTTTTAAGCGTGAGGAAAAATTCACCTTGGTTAGCAAGCCGGACAGATAAATCAATTAAGCAACGATATTCCAATAATTTCTTGATTAGCGTTACTATAGAATAATTGATTATCTAGTTCTGTCAATGTGAAAGTTTACCGGTCCATTAAAACTACTTGGCTAACCACTGGATATTGAGCAAAAAAAAAGCCCGCTTAAATCAAGCGGGCTTTTTGAGAACTGTAATTCTATTTAATTTGGAAAAATACTTGTCTCACTCGGCATTTTCATCCAGGCCTTGTTCCAATTCTCCCATGAACAAACTTGTATCTTCCTTGGAGGGGGCCTTTGCTGCGGCTTTTCTGGCAGCGGTCTCTTCCAGTTCTTCTTTTCCTTCTTTGGTCAGCCCCCAGGGTTCTACACCCTCTTTTTTGGCTTTACGAACTGCTTCCGTCACCTTTATTAGCTTGCTACCATCCAAATCACTTAAGGAGAGAAGAGCGTCTTCATGACCATCGTATGCACAAAATGCCATCGTGTAGCAATTGGTATTTGCACGGATCATTTTTAGCGTTATGTTAGCAAAGTGACAGTGAATTCCGATCAAGACACAGGTTTCGATCTTATTATGGTTGACCGTTAAATTGGGGTGGCAAGGATTTATTACTGTTTCGGGATCAATCTTGGGATAAATGGGTCGGTAGTCGGGCATAGTGATTATGTTCATGCCGGGAACCTCTTTTACCAGTGCCAGTGCCAATTCTGCTTTGTGATCAGTTTCTTCATTCCATCCCCAAACAATCATTGGCCCGGGAAAAAGGGTAGGGTTGCGGCGGGTCAACAACTCATGTGCGGCTTTTTTGATTGCCTCATCGGTTGGTACATGCTCTCCCTCAACCAAATCCATTCCAGAACCACTTTCAGGATGGAAAATACCCATGGCTGCAGCAGAAGGGGGAAGTAAACCAATAGGGCCTAACTCTAGTTTGGGCATCTAAACAAACCTCCAATAAATTTTTTGCAAATTGAAACCGGATTTTCTGCAATAGAAACCCCGGTAAAGCGCTTTATTTTATAACGATCAACCTTGATTTTTGGTTCGGGGAAGGCCCCGCTCAGAAACGGGCATATTATTATTAAAGGTGGGTTTTGTCAATACTATTCACGCCCGATTGAGGCTTAGGGCATTACTCTTCTGCAAAAACTGTTGGTGTGGTTAAAAGCCATTATTTTCTGCCCACTTAAAGGGGGCTTTCTGCCAGGATCGAAGTGTTTCAATGTTGTTTGAGCATAGATTTTGGGTGGATAAGGCTATTTTAAGCAGTTCGGAAAAATCCAGAATGGAGTGGATTTCGCAGGATATGCCTTCAAATTTATCTGTGGCCTCGGTGAGACCATAGCTGAAAATGCTGAAGCAATGGTTCACAATACCTCCTGCTTCACGAATGGCTGTCACGGCGTTGGCGGCGCTTCCTCCTGTCGAAACCAGGTCCTCAATGACTAAAACCTGTTGGTTTTCCTTGAGAGGTCCTTCAATTCGATTGCCCATGCCATGGGTTTTGCTTGCAGATCTAACATAAATTAAGGGAAGCTGGAGGTGGTCAGCCAGGGTGGTGGCATGAGGAATCCCGGCAGTCGCTGTGCCAGCTATGACGTCTACTTTGGTGGTGCATTTTTTTAATAGGTCCTGGAAGCCCTGGGTGATCAGAGTACGGTGCCCGGCATTGCCGAGAAGCAGGCGATTGTCATTATAGATGGGCATTTTATAGCCTGAAGCCCATGTAAAAGGTTGATCAGGACTGAATTTTATCGCTCCAATTTCAAGCGAAATTCGAGCTAGTTTTTCTGCAATGTTATTTTGTGTCATCTTCTGTGTCATCTTCGGTGTCATATATGGATTCAAATGTGCGATGCAAGTCTACTAAGTCTTGCTTGGCAGATGCAATAGACCCTAATCCTCTGAGAGTGAATCCTAAAAAGAATTTTGTCTCATTAAGGCCGGTGCCACCTGCTCTAAAGTTGTTACGCTTGACCCAGTCGAAGTTAAAGCCCCAGCATTCACAGGGGTCATCATAAACCAAAGTCAGGTGATTTTCACGATTGGTATCTGTGTTTTCATCCAAACGGGTACTTGCCTGGAGTCTCCAGCCCTCTTTCATTGCCCAGTCCAATGAAGCTATCGTAAAGACACTTCCTCTGCGTACATACCTTCGCTCCAAAGATAGAAACAAGGAGTCTACAGGTTTTACTCCGATTTCGAAATTCCATCCTTCAAATACATCGTCATATATATCAAATGTTGTGTCGGCATTGAACTCGAAGGTATCCGTCAACCTGCTGTCCAGATCAAAACGGATATCAGCAAACGGGCGTTTGTTCTCAGAGTTCTCTGACCCGGTGGCCTCAATCAGATCGAAAGTCTGGCTGATATCAAAGCGAAGCACTTCGCGGGTTGAAAAGGTGCCTCCTTTTTCAAGTTCTTTTTGCAAGAGCCTTTGAGTTAAGGAATAACTAACATTGCTTTGCCGATTTACGGAATCGATCCCATCCAACACTTTTATTTTTTCGCGATCTATTTCATCCAGGTCGGGAATGAAGTTATAGGTGAGACGGGGTTCTATTAAATGTTTGACCTTGGGTATATATTTATTTTTGAGATCAAAGACTTTTTCAATCCTTGGACCTTCAAACGCGGCGGTGACATCGAATGATTCTCGGGTGAATAAGTCCAAACGTTTATTATCATCAGTTGTATCCAACCCCTTGCTGTAAACAGTTTCTCTTACTCCCAAGGTGGGAGTGAAGGAAAGCCATGGGGCGATTTTCGCCGTATAGGATATCTGCGGATGAAAATCGAAACGCTGGACGGAAAAATTATCATCTACATCCGGGCTGGAATCCAGATCCGTGAGAAATGAGCTCAAGCTGGTATCCATGTTGAGATAAAAGTTACTGTCGCGGTCGCCCAAAGCATACCTGGGAGCCTTGTAAGTTATTCGGGGTAGTTCCGCAAAGGTTTGGTCGCTGGAGGCTTCAGAACTATCGCGATAACGGGTTAGAAGATCTAAGGTGCTATTGTTGTCGAAGGTTTTTGTGAGTGTGGCATGAGAATCTGTGTTTCGACGGGTTCGTTGGTTGCTATCATCCGCAAAATTCCTGCCAAACCCGCTTTCCAGTTCCAGAATTCCATCAAACCTAAATCCATTCGAAAAATCCTGTTCGTGGCTGGCATCCACTTTCCAGAATGTAGAGCGGGTAAGCTTGTCGTCTATATAAGAAGCGGTGATTGCACCACGGGTGACTTTGTTGGGGGTATATCTGTATTCGATTCCCGGGTTAAAGCCGCGCCTACCCTGATACCCCAAGCTGAACGTGGCATCGGAGTGTCCGTTAATGACCCAGTAATAGGTGTTGTTAAAAGTCACGCCATCAGTACTGCTATTTCCAAAAGAAGGCATTAGAAATCCGCTTTTACGGTCCTGAGCGATTGGGATGTACCCTACCGGAAGGTAAAAAATGGGGATATCCCTTACTTTAAAGACCCCTTTGGTAAAAAGAGCCCGGTCGCCGACTACAATGTCCATAGATTCTGCTTCAAAGAGCCAATCCGGCAGGCTACCTTCGCAGGTTGTGAGGCGGCCTTTTTTGACTTTGTAATGAGTTTCTGTGTATCGGGTAATGTCTTTTCCCTTAAGATAAAAGTTTTTGCCAAGTCGACCTCGAGCTTCAAACATCCTACCTTGTTCGTTATTGGTGTTAAACAGGGTTTTGTTGCCTCTGAGCCGGGTCCCATCACTTTGAGTGATGATGACATTACCGATGGCTGTACCATTTCCGGTCTTATTGTTCACTTTGACTTTATCTGCCAGGATGGTTCTGTCTTCGAGCTGTATCACTACTTTCCCCCATGCCCAAACCATACCCCGTTTGTTGTCATGGGTCATGTGGTCGGCGGTTAGGAAAATTTTTTCCTTGGCTGGTTGCTCTACCACTTTTTCCGGGGGGAGGGTTATGGGGGTGTCAGCAACCTGAATCCAATTGGGGAAAGTCAGTTGCTCGGGTATGGCCACGCTTTCATTTAGCGTTAGCGGTTTTCCATCTCCCCAAAACCAATCTACACCATGAGTTTCCAGGTCTGCATCCAAATACAGTAATTCCGAGGGTGATAGAGGTTTCCCGTTGGCCCAAAACCAGGCAGAAGTTTGATTTGGGCTCGATAGTCCCTTAGTTAATTCAGGGGACCTCTGGGTTTCTTCCTGACCAGATCGGGAGAATCTTCTTTCCAATTCACCTTTGTCACTGGAATAGGATTCACTCGCTAGAGAGAGGAGTATTCCCAGAATTAAAAAAAGTATTTTCATCGTTAAAAAATTCTTTGGCTTTCGCAACCAGAAATATGGAACCTGTGATACAAATCAGATCGTTCTGGTTGGCGATTTGTTTTACAGCTTGTAACGCATTGGAAACCGTTGCAAAAACCTGCGACGGTTTATTGTAAATTTTCAGCTTCTCGGCCAGTTTGTCTGGTGCCTCTCCCCGAGGGGGGTTGATCGGTACCAGGGAAAAATGATCCCCCAACTGGCTTAAAATTTTAATAACTTCATCAATTTTTTTGTCCTGCATCAGCCCCAAAACAACAAAACAGCGGGAAAATTTGAAGTTTTCACGCAATTCCAGTGTCATATTCCTGACGCTTTCCTCGTTATGAGCACAGTCCAACACGACTGTCGGGTGTGAGGAAACCGTTTCCAGCCGTCCTTCCCAGGAAACCGTTTCCAGTCCCTTTCTGAGGTGTTTTTCCTCAATCTTCAGCCCGCGTTCCTTTAATTTTAAGCAAGCTGACAGGGCCAACCCTGCATTATTCCTTTGAAAACTGCCTGTAAGGGGCAGGTTTAGGTTGTTCAGAGCCCAAGAGTCCGACTTGAAACTGAAGGTATTGCTCCCTTCATTTTCGGCCTCAAGGGCGACCTGGAAGTCCACTCCCAAGCGGTAAAGGCTTGCCGAATGCTTCCTGGCCAAATTGTTGACAACCTCAAACAGCTCCTCTTCAGGGATATGAGCAAAAACTGTACCGCTTTCCTTGATAATTGAAGCTTTTTCAAAGGCTATCTGTTCCAGGTCTTCCCCAAGGTATTGGGTATGGTCCCGGGATATGGAGGTGATAATAGATATTTCCGCCTGGCAAAGGTTGGTGGCATCCAACCTGCCACCCAGCCCGACTTCAATTATATTTATATCGGTATTTTGTTCGTTAAAATAAAGGAAAGCTAAAACTGTTGTGAACTCAAAAAATGTGATGGCAATACCCAGTTCTTCTACTGCCGATTTAATGCGAGTGATCAACTCGAGCGTTTGGTGCTTTTCGATCATTTTACGGTTAATCTGGACCCGTTCACGAAAGTCTAGGAGGTGGGGGGAGGTATAAAGCCCTACCTTATAGCCAGAAGTGCTGAGGATAGATTCTATCATCGCGGCGGTTGAACCTTTGCCATTGGTGCCAGCGATATGAATAGTGCGTCCGTGCAATTGTGGTTCACCAAAATATTGTAGAAGAAGGCTGGTATTATTAAGTCCCAGTTTGATACCACTTTGTGTGAGACTGTATAAATACTTGAGAGCTTCTTGATAAGTCAGTTCAGGCATGTTGGTTTAATGATTGTATTGCAGAATATTTTTAATCAAGGTTGATGGCATGACCTAACTGGAAGTAAAAAGAATTTGCTTTAAACTAATGACCCTGGGTTCGGGCCATGCACGACTGAGTATTCTAAAAATATCAGACGGTCTTGTTTCAGAATAGATTGAAGCAGTAAAAAGTGTCGAGGCATTAACAAACTATGAAGAATGATTCAACGATTACGATTCCCTTGGTCGCCTTTTCCTCCTGCCGGGAAGGGCGGGAGCCCAGCCTTGCGAAGGGAGAATATGTTTCCAATGGTTCTGATTATATCAGAATAGCTCCAGCAAGGGAACTGCCCAAGAAATGTTATGGCGTGCGAGTCGAAAGCCTCTGCGAGACCTCATTGTTGCCACGAGGTTCGCTTGCGGTTTTCTCTAAATCGGAAGGGCCTGCATTGGGAGATATCTATGCGGTGGAAGTTCAAAATGAAATTCCATTTTTCGGGAAATGGGTACAAAAAGAATCTGCGGGTGGCAGTAATAGGAGAAAAGTCTTTATGGTGCCAACGCCTTTACATGTTCCCGACGGCAAGGTTTCACCCATTGCATCGTCTTTGCATCATGTTCTGTTATTTAAGGATTTGCAACGCTCAGGCCAGTTGAGATTGATTCCTGCCAATAAATTAGTCTGGAAACACCCCTTGGTTTATGTGGAGTGAAACCGAATTGCAATGCCTAAGCTAAAGAAATGGGCATCATGTCTTTCCAGAACTTTACTCCCGCCTGCGTCCAGTCCAGCTCTTTAAAGGACTCCTCAGCAGTAGAGTAAATTCGTATGATTTTCATATAATCCAATAGATGTGTTTTTTCTAACCATTCTTGTTCTGAAAGGTCAGCGATGGGAACGAAATACTCCATTCGCCAATCCCAAGGAGTGGGCGAAACAGAAAGGTATATATTTTCAAAGGCGGGTTTGTTACGAACTGAAGATAGGGACTGAAAATAGTTTGGCAGTTTGTCTCCCTTTAAGATCAAAGCAAATCCTAGATAATGACCCCACCAAAATAAGGTTCGAAAGGTAAACATTGCGGTTTTAGAAAAGTTCTGTGGAATATCCAAAGACATGAAGGGGAAGCCATTGTTGTTTTCACCTTTAACAATTTGACCTTTCTCAATATCTGTTCCCGGAGGTAATGGCACTGAGCAGAAGTTCAACTCTTCAACCATTAATTCTTTAAGTTTGTTGAGACGATTTTCGACTTTTTTGAGAATTACAGGCTTGTGCTGAAAGACTTCAATATGGTTGATCCATTGCAAGTCGTTCGCGTACCAGCTTTCATTTTCTTCAAGGGGGGAATCTGCCGAGTTTTCATTGCCCATGATTTAGAAGCGATTGCATAAGGGGAGGAGATTTGAAAAGAAAGCTCCTATTTTACGCCAACTATTTGAGAGCTTTGCTTTTCTGTTGCGCGATTTCCTCTTTTTGGCGGGCCAAAATATAAGAATGAATTTGATCCTCCTGATATTCGCTCAACCCCACTATTGAGCAACGACAAATATTATTGTCATCAATTTTGTGAACTGTGGTCTCGACAATAATGGTTTCTTTTTCTGGTAAGATAATTTCAAGTGGGTAGGTTGCCCCACTTTTAAAATTTGTATTATTAAAAGAAATACCACCGGCACTAATATCAAGAGCAATGAGCTTGGTGTCACCTACATTGATGACAACCGGATTTTCTTTAGATGGGTAAACCCTGAAGGCCCCCCTATCTGCAGGAGGAGCTTTAAATAACTTTCCTTTGTCCGAATCTTTAATTTTCTTTTTCCAGAACAAACTCAACCCTCCTATTTTTGGCTCTTCCAGGCACCGTGTCATTGGTAACCAAGGGAAACGTGTCTGCATAACCCGTCGCAGTCATATTTTCGGGCTCTACACCTTTGTCATAAAAGTATCTTAGAACAGCTGTTGCTCGACCGGCAGAAAGCTCCCAGTTGGTTGGAAACTTTTCTGTGGAAATACTTTCGTCATCAGTGTGCCCCTGTATATGTATCGTGTAATCCGGGTATTTATTTACAACACCAACAACTGCATCCAGCACGGATCTTGAGGATAACTGCAGATCAGCCTGACCTGGTTTAAAAAGACTTGCACCTGGAACACGAACTACAATCTTACCTTGACTAGTTTCAATATCCAAATTTTCTTGTTCAGCTATTCCACTAACTTCCGACATTATATCATCGGTTTTTGTCATTTCCAAATTTTGCAGTGTTTCCTGGATCTCGACGGCATTAAGGGCTTCAAGAACTCCAATACTTTTTGCATCTGCGCCAATTATGGCAGACTTAAATGTGCTCACATTCTTAGATGCTATTGCGTACATGAGGATAAAAAAGACCATTACTAGTGTGACCATATCTGAAAAAGTGGCCATCCAAAGTGGTGCCCCCTCCTCACAGACGTGATCAGCTTGTTTTTTTTTGGGTGTTTTTTTTTTAAGTTCTTCCTCAAACTCTTCTTCTATTAATTTAATTTTCTCATTAAGTTTTTTTTTAAATTTTTCTTTATTATCTTTGAGTTCTTTTTCAAGCTGTTTTTTTTCTTTTTCTATTACATCTAGATTAATTTTCAGGTCCTTGATGATTTGAGGCGGCAACTTGTCGCTATCATCTTCATCGCAACTTTCGGCCATGATTTTCTCAAAAGATTGAATTATTTCGTTCTTTTCATCAATCAACTTTTGCAAGGAGTCTATACTTTCTTGCTGCCTTATCTCAACCTGTTCTTTTTTTTTTGATGATTGGGGTTTATCGCGTAGACGTTTTACCTCCGCGACCAGTAACTCCTTGTCTTTATCTTGGGCACTATTATTGCTATTATGTTCTGTAATTCGTTCTTTAAGATTCTCGTTATCCCGTTTTAATTTTTTAAGAGCTTCGACCATCCTGGGGTCTATAGCTTTTTTGGTTTCTGTAGCTGACTTTATGTCAGGGGAGCCTGTGGAGGTTTTCTTAAGTTCCTGAACAAGTTTTGATTTGTCTTTTACCGCTTTTTCTAATTGCTTTTTTAATTCTTCAACTACCCCCTTGCTTTGTTTAAAAGATTCTGGGAAATCTCGTGCTTGTCGGATTTCGTTTTCTTTGCTACTGACAGTTCCTTTTAGATCTTCGATTGTTTTCTGGCTAATTTTCAGGAAATGCTGAAGTTTGGCTTCATTCTTTAACTGTACAACTTTATAACGTTGCATCTCTTTCTCTTGAGCCCGGAGTCGCTCCTTTAACATTTCTGCGCTATCACGCATATTTTATTTCCATTAAAAATATATTATTATTATTACTTGTAAAGAGCCCCTATCACTTCACGTTTGTTTTTATTTGGCGACGCAACTTTGTTGGGATGTAGGAAGATAATTTCTCATATACCATCGTGGGATTATTTTCCTGAATGATAGATGTGGCTCCCGCGAACATAATCTCAAGGCTTATACACTCACTCATAGTTCGGGCTTTCAATTTACCCGCTATCGGACCACATATCATAAACGCAAAAAAACTTCCATAAAAAGTGGTCAATAATGCGACTGCCATTGAAGGTCCTACGGAATCTGGATCACTTAAATTTTGAAGCATCTGCACGAGACCTATCAGGGTACCTAACATTCCAAATGCAGGTGCGTATGCTGCCATTTTTACAAAAACATCTTGCTGGATAGTATGTCTTTGTTTCATTGAATCAATTTCAATATTGAGTGTGTCTCGAATAATATCTTCTTTGGCACCATCTGCTATCAACATGCAGGCCTTTTTAAGGAAGGCGGACTCAAATTCTAACCTGCTCAAAGCCACAAGACCCTGTTTACGGCTCACTTTACAAAGCTCGACCATAGTGGCAACGACTTCATTGGCATCTAATTTTCTAGATGAAAAAACAAAAATAGCCGCCTTACAAGCTGATTTGACATCATCAAATTGAAAAGTAATGAGAATGGCGGCCAGTGTTCCTCCAATAACGATCATCAGTCCAGGAAGATTAACAAAAGACTGCAGATCACCGCCGATTAAAATAGAAACAATAATCAAGGTGAGTCCACAAATAATACCTGTTAATGATGCTTTGTCCAAAATTCAGCCTTTATTTTATAAAAAATTTCATGAAATTATATTTTGAGAATTTACCATTTTGTCCTAGTTTCCACAATAAATTTGGTAATTTAACCAAAAAATTTTCAGCTAAAAAGAATTGCAAAATACCACTAAGATCATAAAAACCTTGTTTTAAACAATTTTTATTCATTTTATTTATAACGGTTAGTTGTGCAGCTATAATTAGCGTAAATTCAAAAATTTATTGGTTTTTTGAGTATTTTAACCACGATAAAACTGTGTTTTCAGTTGATCCTAGAGACGAGTCTGGTTTTATAAAGAGTCGAAATGCTTGAGGGAGCAAAACAAAGCCATAACGCGTTGACTAAGATCTCTTTATGCTGGTTGTGATAATACTACCGCTTTATTCATCATAAAGGTGACAATGAACCCAATGACCTGCCTCGATTTGAACCTGCTGAGGCGTTTCAGTTTTACAACGGCTCATCACCTTAGGGCAACGAGGGTGAAAATGACAACCGGATGGTGGATTAAGAGGGGAGGGCACGTCTCCTGATAAAGAGGGCGGGCGATTGCGCGACTTGGGGTCGAGCGAGGGTTTAGAGGCCAGCAATGCTTGCGTGTAAGGGTGAGCTGAGTGATTGTTGATTTGCTCGGTGTGCGCCGTCTCCACAATTTTTCCCAGATACATCACGGCTGTTCGCTGAGACAGGTGCTTGACCACATTGAGGTCGTGAGAAATAAAAAGCATGGACAGGTTTTCTTCTTGCTGAAGTTTTTGCAATAAATTGATTATTTGCGCCTGAATCGATACATCGAGCGCCGAGACGGGTTCATCGCAAACGATATAACGAGGTTCTAGCCCCAAGGCTCGGGCTATGCCTATGCGTTGTCGTTGTCCACCAGAAAACTCGTGTGGATAACGATTCAAATACATGGGGGACAGACCCACTTTTTCCATGAGTGATTCCACCTTTTCCTGCAACTCCTTGCCATTGATTTTGCGGTGTATGGAAATAGCCTCGCCGATGATTTGCTTGATGGTAAAGCGTGGGTTCAGCGAACTATAAGGGTCTTGGAAGATGATTTGCATTTTGGGCCGAAGTTTTGCCAGCTCTCTCCGGTTCAAACTGAAAATATCTGCATCCTGATAGGTTACGGTTCCTGACGTGGGAGGCATTAGGCGTAAGGTCATTCGTCCCACGGTTGTTTTACCACAACCCGATTCTCCTACCAGCCCCAGAATCTCCCCCTCATGGATGTCAAACGTAACGCCATCAACCGCTTTCACCTGACCCACTTGTTTAGACAGCAGACCTCCATAAACAGGAAAATGCTTTTTCAATGATTTTACGGACAGCAGTTTTTTCATACGGTGGGTTCGTGCAGCCAGCAGGCTGCTTGATGTGAGTTTTCTGAGTCAAGGGGCTCTAGAGGCGGTGTAATCGTTGTGCACTTATCTAGTTTTTCCGTGCAACGTGGGTGAAAAGCGCAACCTTCGGGAAGGTAGGCTGGGTGAGGAACGGAACCGGGGATGGTTTCTAGTTTGATGCTGGGATCATCTTTGGGCAATGAGTTAAGCAAGCCCCGGGTATAAGGGTGTGCAGGGGCTGAAAATAGTTTTTCCACGGGGGCAGTTTCCACCACCTTGCCGGCATACATAACCGCCACTTTGTCTGCATATTGCGCCACGATACCTAGATTATGGGTGATGAGCAAAATGGCCATATGTGTGTCTTTGCGTAACTGATCAAGCAAATCAAGAATTTGCGCTTGAATGGTGACATCGAGAGCGGTTGTGGGCTCATCGGCTATGAGCAGTGCTGGTTTGCAAACGATTGCCATAGCAATCATCACGCGTTGTTTCATACCGCCAGATAGTTCATGTGGGTATTGATCTATTCTGCTTTCTGGTGAGGGCATCGCCACTTGTTGTAGAACCTGCAAGGCCAAACTTCTGGCTTGAGGCGCTGTTTTATCCTGATGTAGGCGAATGGCTTCTATGATCTGGTCTCCGATGGTAAAAATCGGGTTGAGGGAGGTCATAGGTTCTTGGAAAATCATACTGACTTCGTTACCACGTATGCTCTGCATTTCGGCTTCGCTGGCCTGAAGCAGGTCTTGGCCTTTAAAAAAAATACGGCCCGACTCAAATTTTCCGGGAGGGGTAGGGATGAGGCGCATGGCACTCAGAGCCGTCACTGATTTTCCACAACCGGACTCTCCCACCAATGCAAGGGTTTCTCCCTTGTGAAGAGTCAGGTCAACATTTCGGACCGATTTAATTATATTTTCATCGGTGTGAAAATACGTGCTCAGGTTTTCAATTGCAACAAGGGGAGAGGAACTCATTTTACCTCTTGCAGATAAACTTCTTTAAGGGTGGTCATGGCCTTCGTGCTCATCATGATCTTCTTCTATGATGTCTTCGTAGCGGTAGCCATCATCTTCATCGATATCGTAGCGGTTTTGCCGTGTATCAATTTTTTCAGACCACAGGTCTATACCCCCTTCGAGGCATTTTACCTGGGTGAAGCCTCTTTGGTTCAACCATTTTTGAAAGCTGGGGGCGCGATCTTGTTTCCAGTCGATCAATACTATTTCGCGATCCTTTTCAAAGGTCCCCAGAATATGCTCATTGTTTTCGGAATTGATGATGTGCGAGCCTTCAATCTTGGAAACATCTCTCTCCCAGTTTTCGCGAATGTCCAGCAGGACGGGCCTGGTGTCGGAATCGATTCTTTGTTTCAGGTCTTCGCATGTCATAACGGCAATATTTTTCTCTGCAAATTCCCCGTTCAGGTGGTTGATGACCTCCTGTACATTTTTTTTCTGAGCCTGGCAAAGGGAGGTAATGGTTTCCTCTTTTTTATAGGGAGTCACCGGGAGACCAATATGAAATTTTTTAAACAGCACGCTATGGACATCCGGGAAAATCTGATTGGCTGATTGCATGGAAAGTTCCGCATTGAACGGACCTGCAACTTTTTCCACTTCAATCTCAGAAATTCTCAGGATGTGGTAACCGTACTGGGAATGAACCGGGCCGATGATTTTTCCCAAATCGGCCTCGGAAACTTCCTGCCCCATAATGGATTGCAGGTTGTCTTCCGGCATCCACCCAAGATCGCCAGCATTTTCCTTGGATGGGCAGGTGCTGTAGCGTGTCACGGTCTCCTCAAATGGGGTGCCACTGTCTAACATTTTTTTAGCCGCAACAACATCTTCCTTGGAATGGGTAAAAATCTGGCTCGCTCGAACCCGGATCATAGACTTATCTCCTGATAACTTAAATTGTGAGGAATTATGATATTACTCTCATCCCCTGATGTCAAAACCCAGTTTTTCAACATATTACATGACAGATGGCAATGAGTGGCAAAAACCATTGAAGTTTGAGCTCTTACAGGCCTTTTTATTTAAAGGCTTGAGGAGGGGGAAGAACCCACCGATAAGTTACTGTAGTTGGTAATATTTGCATAGTGGCAAGTATCAGCTATCGGATGTTATTGAAATCATTAATGTGACAAGCTTGTAACAGTGTTTGGGAATTATAAGCCGTAATATATAGCAACAGAATGAATATTCTTATAGAAGGAGATCGCTTTGAACACTTCCACCGACAACCAGAGCCCGTCTGCATCCACCTCTGAAACTGCACGGGAAAACTCAGGTGAGGAAAAGAAAGAAACCAAGTCAGGTAAAAGTAACAGTGAATTGATGGCGGAATTCTTTTCTGTTAATTCGGATGCGGATAAAAAATAGAAGCGATTCTTTTCCTGCAAGATACCAATCGAAATTCTTGCCTGTCATTCAGTCGGGCCCTGAATGTTTTTTAGCCGCTCATATATGAGATTGGAAGTGATGCGGGTTTCTTCTGGAAGGGAGGGTATTTTATCTAGCGTATCCTTGATTTTTCCATAGGCATTGGCGATTCCCCCTATCTCGCCCCGTTCATGGGCGACCTTGACATTCATTTCCGCCACCCGGCGGAACAGCACCTTTATAAACTCAACATCGAACTTATTAATGACAGCCGGGTTGAGCTCGTCCAGCATGGGTCGGTCGAGCCGCAGGATCAGGCTTTTTTTTACGGCAATGACGTTTTTATTGCGTGGGCTGGTGCGTAGTGCCGGGATCGTTCCAAATATAGAGCCGGTTGAGAGGGTGGAGATGATTACATCTGGTTGCTCGTTCTTCCTCAATTCCACCTCACCATCAAGAATAATATATAACGAGGGGTCGTTGGAATCCTGCTGAACGATCAAATCGCCTTCACGAAATGAAACAAAGTTTAATGTGAAACTGATGACCTCGGCTTTTTCCTCAGCGGTGAAATCGCTGAAGAAAACCAGGGTGTCCAAATGCTCACTGATTTGTTTTGCGCCCATAAGGTTGTCAAGGTTCGTTTCTTAATTGGATTGTTTTTTTGGTAATGTGACCATAAACTTTGTGCCCTTATTGACTTTGCTCGTTACAGAAATATTTCCGCTATGTTGGGATGTGATTTTCTCGCAAATAAATAATCCCATTCCGGTTCCTTCATATCGATTCTTCTCATGTAACCGTTTGAAGGGTTTGAAGATCAAACCCGAATATTTTTCATCAAAACCGATGCCATTGTCCTCAACGGATATTTCCCAGGTCCCGTTGCCAGTGTCGAAACTGTCAATGGAAACTACGGGTGGTTCATCGGCTTTGCAGTATTTCAAGCCATTTGAGATTAGATTTTGGAATAACCGCCTCATCTTCGGGCCACTCCCCTCGATAGTCGGCATTTGCCCTACATTTACGGTTCCATTAGCTTCTTTTATCGGAAGCTCCAGATCACTAATTACCTCCGCAATAACATTCTTCAAATCCAATTCAGTTGTGTAGGACCCGCGATGTTCCATTTTAGAGTACTCAAGCAGATCAACGATCAAGGTATGTAGCCTCATCGCCGATACCTGCATTCTTTCGATATAGTATTTTCCCTTGTCACTCAGGTCGTCATCCATTTCAATTTGAAGACGTTCCCCAAAGGTGATTATTTTTCTCAAGGGCTCTTGAAAGTCATGCGATGCGGTGAAATTAAACGCGACCAGTTCCTCATTAACATTTTGTAATTCTTTTGTTCGCTCGCTAACAGCCGCCTCAAGCCTTAAATTCTGCTCGCGAATCTGTTTATGCAGAAGCTGGACCTCCAGCATATTTTTAACTCGAAGCAGTAGCTCAGGAACCTTGATGGGTTTTTCCATGAAATCTTTTCCGCCACTGTCCAGAGCTTGCAATCGAGTCCGGTCATCTGTTTCAGCGGTTAAAATCAGGATGGGAAGGTAGGGGCCCTCTTTAATTTCTTCAAGTTGCTTCATGACCTCGAAGCCATCCATATGCGGCATCCTGATATCAAGCAGGATCAAATCCGGGCAGATTTTTTTATACAGGTGGCAAACTTCACGCGGATCTGTGGTGGTATGCAGATTGGAATACCCAGCTTGTTCCAACACTTGGTGCACGAGCTTGACGTTCCTTATTTCATCGTCAACGATTAAAATCTTTGCGCTTTCAAATGGTAAGCTCATAAAATTTTATACGAGGAATAGTAGGGTGAAAGGTTTTATTATACCATTGAAATGAATGTAATTTTGGGTGGCATGTAAGAGTTATCAGCAATAGCTGGTAGTTTCGATACTTGAAAATATTTTTTACTGACTTCGTTGTTCTGTATAATTTCTGCTACGTTTGATCGGGTGCCCGGGCTCTCAACCTTCATTGGTTTTTTGTCATTTCCACTATGGAAAAAATCATATAAAGGATTTGATTACATATATTAAGGCGGAACCCTGATTGCTGGAATTTCAAACTGGAAACTTATATTCATTCACGGCATCTAATTTGCTATGGTTATGAGTTGCAGGTCTTAATTAAGGGCTCCCCACCTTTAGCGGACAAACTTTTTAGGGATTTTTTACTGTAATGGATATAAATATTAAAGGTGCATGCATACTGATCGTTGATGATGAACCAAAGAATGTCGAGTTATTGCGGCAGAGTCTGGAGCATGATGGCTATGAAAATATAGAATCCACCACCGATTCAAGAGAAGCTCTTCCCCTGTTTGAGAAATTCAACCCAAGCTTGGTCCTGCTCGACTTGAGAATGCCTCACCTGGATGGTTTTCAAGTTATGAAACAACTACAGTCAGTGGGCAAGGGTGACTCAATGCCCCCCATACTGGTCCTCACCGCCCAAAGCGATAATGTGATTTGTTTGCGCGCGTTTGAAAGAGGGGCCAGAGATTTTATGGGCAAGCCCTTTAACATCCATGAATTGTTGAGTCGAGTGAGAAACTCGCTGGAAGTTTATTTACTGCAAAAGGCGTTGCGAGGCCAGAATGAAATGCTTGAACAAAAGGTTCAAGCGCGCACAGAAGAACTGCATAGTACCCGGTTGTCAGTGATTCAGCGGCTGGGCCGCGCGGCGGAATACAAGGATAACGAGACGGGCAATCATGTTATTCGTATGAGCCAGTACTCAGCCCTGCTCGCTAAAAAGATTGGGTTGGATGAGTCGCATTGCGACTTGATCCTCAATGCGGCTCCCATGCATGACATCGGCAAGATCGGCATCCCTGATAAAATTCTGTTGAAGCCCGGCAAGCTCGACCATGATGAATGGGCGGTCATGAAAACACATGTCACCATTGGAGGAGAGATATTGTCAAGTGATAGCTCTGAGTTGTTGCAGTTAGCTGAAAAGGTTGCCTTCCAACATCATGAACGGTTTGATGGTTCCGGTTATCCCCATGGCTTGAAAGGTGAGGAAATTGCTATTGAAACCCGAATCATTACCATATGTGATGTGTTTGATGCCTTGACTTCCGAGCGGCCCTATAAAAAGGCCTGGTCGGTGGAAGATGCTGTTGCGGAGCTGGAGGATAAGAGCGGGTCGATATTTGAGGCAAGGCTTGTCGCAGAATTTAAAGAGATCCTTCCTGAGATTCTTGCTATCAAGGAAAAATATTCTGATGCGGATTAGCACCTGTGCCTCTCTATAACAAGCTGGCAAGATATGGCGAAACTGTAACAAGACCTTAATAAACCGGAATATTTAGCACTTATAATATTTAACAGAGTGACGATTCTTTATCGTTTAAAATTTTTTTAAGGTTGTTCTGATGCAACAGGTTAAAGTTGGAATTGGTAAAAAATTTCTGGTTTTGAACTCCGCTATTGTTATTGCCAGTTCTTTGTTGCTGGGTGTTATTTTTTTCTATCAGGCAAAGCAGTTGTTGGTGGAGAACGAACTGAAGGACCTGACAGAAGATGTTCATTTATACAGTAGTAAGTTCCTGAACCAGTTGCGGGCATTGGAGGAGAATGTAATATTAGTGTCTAAAACTCCGCCTGTTCAGGGAATTATAAGAGCAGGGAAAAATAATGGAGTCGACCCAGCGGATAACTCTACATCGAAAGAGTGGAAAAAACGTCTGACCCATATATTCGAGGACTTTTTATACTCCAAACCCAGTTATATATCTTTACGATATATTGGAGTGGCTGAAGGGGGTAAAGAAATCGTCCGGGTTGATAAAGTCAGAAAATCGATCAATATAACTCACGAGAAAAACCTGCAGTCCAAGGGGCAACGTTCTTATTTTAAAGGGACAATAAATTTAAATAAGGGTCAGGTTTATCTTTCTACCTTTTCCTTGAACAGGGAACATGGCAAGGTTTCCCTGCCGCACACTCCCGTGCTCAGGGCCGCTACCCCTGTTTACGATGAAAAAGCCGATGTCTTCGGAATTATCATAGTCAACCTTGATGCTACCCAGCTTTTTTCCGAGTCCCTTTCGACCCGGTCCAGCTTGTATCTGACCGACCATAATGGGTACTTCCTCTTTCATCCCAATCGTAAAAAGACCTTTGGTTTCGATTTAGGGCAGGAATGGAAAGTTCAGGACGAATTTCCCGAAACCCAAATCTTTTTTGATCCTGAAGACCCCATTTTAGAAAAAACGGTGTATTCGTTCGATTCCTTAAAGCCCAGGGCCACCCATTTTGCGAAGCTGGAATACGACCCGATCGACCCGGACCATTTTCTCGGCGTGGCGATGTCAGAAAACTACGACACTCTTTTAGCCGGAGCTATCAAGACTCTTTATAAATTTGTTTTATTACTTGTGGCGGTGGTGCTGGTTTCTTTAGTTTTAGTAAATTTAATTACAAGTTATCTGACAGAACCCCTCACCCGATTGTTGAAGGCTACAGATGATCTTGCCAGCGGTGTGGAGAATGTGGATTTCCCCATCGAAGCCAGTGGTGAGGTCGGGTTTCTGGCCCGGTCGTTAAAAGAGATGGATAGAACGGTTGGAGAACGAACCAGCGCACTGGCTGAAAGCGAACAGCAAAACCGTTCTATTACGGATAACTTGGTGGATGGACTGGTCACCATTTCTGAAGCCGGAATCATTAAAACCTTTAATCCGGCGGCGGAGCGGCTGTTTTTATACAGTAAAAGCGAGGTGGTCGGTGAAAACGTGTCATGCCTCATGCCTGATCCCGATCGTAGCGCGCATGATGGATATTTAAAAAATTACTTGAGAACGGGCCAGGCGAAGATTATTGGCATTGGCCGGGAAGTAACGGGTTTGAGAAAAGATGGCACCACATTCGCTATGGAGCTTGCTGTCAGTAGTGTGGGTACAGCGGATGAGGAGGGTAACTATACCCAGACATTCATCGGCCTCTGCAGGAATATTGAAGATCGTAAAATAGCTGAATTAAAAATTCACAGATTGAGCAAGGTGTTTGACAGTAGCATGAGCGAAATTTTCAGTTTTGACGCCAACACACTTAAATTTGTAGAAGTCAACCGGGCGGCGCAGAGAAACCTGGGTTATAGCATGAAGGAGCTGAGGCAAATGACTCCTCTGGACCTCAAGCCGGAGTTTTCGCTGGAAGATTTTGATTGCCTGATCAAACCGCTTTTGAATAGGGAAACAACAGGAACTGCTTTTCAAACGGTTCATAAACGAAAAGATGGGTCGGTTTATCCTGTGCATATCAATCTGGAATATGTGACGGAAGGTTCGGGCGGCATATTTTTTGCCATTACACATGATATGACTGAAGAAAAGGAAGCGGAACACAAGTTATTAGAAGCCAAGGAGGAAGCTGAACAATCTAAAGTTGAAGCGCAAAAAGCCAATCAGGCCAAGTCGGAATTTTTATCCAAAATGAGTCACGAACTTCGTACTCCTCTCAATGCCATCCTGGGTTTTTCCCAGCTTGAAATAATGAAGGGCGAGAGGAGTGGCAACGGCGGTGATGCTAAACGGTTGGGCAATATCCAGCAAATTCAAACTTCTGGCGAGCATTTGCTGGAACTGATCAATGAAGTGCTCGACCTGTCCCGCATTGAAACGGGAACCATGTCATTTTCACTGGAACCGATTAATGTCAATTCTCTGCTGGATGAGATTTATTCCCAATGCAAGTCGTTAGGTGAGCAGTATGAGGTTTCCCTGATATATAACCAGCAAAATGATTTGGACCCGGTCTACATCAATTCGGACAGGACCCGATTGAAACAGGTTTTGTTGAACCTGCTATCCAATGGTATTAAATATAATAAAACGGGAGGAGTCACCCAATTAGTCCTCCAGAAATTTCCCGGGGATACTGTGCGGATTTCAATTAAAGATCAGGGGCTGGGCATCGCGGAAGATCAGGTTGACCGGTTATTTACTCCTTTTGACAGATTAAATGCTGAACGAACAGAAATAGAAGGAACCGGTATAGGGCTTGCCATAGTCAAACAGCTGACCGAAGCGATGGGTGGGAAAGTAGGAGTAGAAAGCAAGGCCAGCGTGGGTAGTGAATTCTATGTTGAATTTTCTACGATTCCTGCACCTGCCCAAGAGCAGATGGAACCTGCTTTAGAGTCCGGTGGTGGCTTGGGAATTGAGACTCCAGATAATAAACAAATAAAACTACTTTATATTGAGGACAACCCTGCCAACGTGGCATTGATCACTCGCTTGTTTGATCAATTCGAAAATATTGAACTTCATACAGCTGGCGAAGCCGTTACAGGGTTTAAGCTTTTAGATAGTCATTCTTATGATTTGATACTGCTGGATATTCATTTGCCGGGAATGGATGGCTTTGAAATATTCAGGCATCTCTCGGGAGACGATAAGTTCAAGCACATCCCGGTAATAGCGTTGAGTGCCGGTGCAACCCAGTCAGATATTGATAAAGCCCTTGATATGGGGTTTCACTCCTACCTTACAAAACCTCTTGACCTTTCCCTGGTCTGCAAGACCATTACTGGGATCTTTGCGCCTCACTAGGGGAAACTGGCGAATAACAGAGATTCCTATTTTAATATGATCTGTCAGCTTGCCCGTGGTACACTTCTCCTCCCATAAAAATTTAAAATTAAGCTGAATTCCCTACTCAATAATAAAAGGACACGACATGATTAAGAAAGACTCGGTGGTCAGTTTGAGCTACATCCTGAAAAACGAAAACGGCGAGGAACTGGACCGCTCTGATGCCGCTAATCCGTTGGCCTATATGCACGGGCATGGTCAAATCGTGCCTGGGCTCGAAAATGTTCTGGAGGGGCTTGCCATCGGAGACAAGAAGGAAGTGACTGTGACGCCAGAGGAGGGTTATGGCGAAGTACAAGCCCAGCTCAGAATAAAAGTGAGTCGCGACAAATTTCCCGCCGATGCGAAAATCGAGCCGGGTATGCAGTTTTCCTCCAAAATGGAAGATGGCAAGGAAATTCCCTTCACCGTTCAGGCCATTGAGGGCGATGAGGTGATGCTTGATGGAAACCACCCGCTTGCCGGAAAAACATTACATTTTTCTGTGGAAGTGGCAGAAGTTCGGTCCGCCACAGCTGAAGAACTGCAACATGGTCACGTGCATGGGGCGGGCGGGCACCAGCACTGATGGTTTGTATCCCATTGGGCTCCCTTAATTCATGGACAAACCATTCTCTGGGTAATAAACTTTCTAGCTGAATGGAACTGCCTGCCTCACGCTCCGCTGTGAAAATAGTCGAGGTTTTGACTTCCGTGTTCTAATAGAAAAGGTATATTTAGATAAATTTTTCCTCTGATTTACTAATCTCTCCGCTCTCTGTTTCTCCTGCTTCCTCGGCGGGTGCATATCTGAACGGAAATATCCATCATCCTTCTATCCCTATATCTTCTGTCACGTTCTTTTCGTTGTTCCATTTTTGCACCTCCATACCCTAATAAGCTATCCCTTAGTTAAGATAGTATTGTATCAGATATTATTCCCCTTCTCACTTGACAACCAGAGAAACAGGCACCAAATTCATGGTGCTAGTGTAGGGAGGGCAAACCTCCCAATTGAGCCAGAGTGTGTTGCGGAAGTGGTTTGAGGTTCGGTCCCCCTTGTGAAGTTTGGGAACCATTTTCCCTTTACATGCTCTGGTATTTTTTTTTCTCCTTCTGGAAGTCCTGGCAGAGTTATTGGAAGAGGCGGGGGTTTCTACCAGGGAGCAGATATTAGGGAGAAAAAAGGTGTTAGCCGGAAGAAGGGTTGGTCATGTTCCAAAATTGGGAAACAATAATTGGTGTTATCGTTGCTTTGGCGGTAATGATGTCCTTCCTGCATAAGAAGTATTAGCCGACCGGAAAAAAAGTAGCAGGGAGAAGGGTAAACTATGAGAGTTTTAACGTTAGTTTTTCTTGTATTCCTATCTGGGCGTGCTTCTCAAGGTTCGCCTTTTCCCTGTTTCTTCCCGGTTTCAAAGAAAAACCACTAATGCCTGACCAATTCATCTTTCATCAGGCCTCTTAGAATGTCACTCCTCGCTACGATTCCGACCAGTTTCTCTCCATCCACAATGGGGAAGCGAATCAGATTTTTCTCTACCATGATTTTTGCAATTTCCATCACTGGGGTGTCCCGGCCAGCGGTATTGACATCTTTGGTCATGATCTCAAAAACCTGGGTGGTCTCCAGATCCTTACCCTGAAGTATTGCATCAAGAATATCAAACTCCGTGACCATTCCCTCTAGCTTGTTGGATTCATCGACTACAGGCAGTCCGCTATACGAACCGGACAGAATATGTATTGCCACCTCCTTGGCTAAAGCTGGTTTTTTTATTGTAACAACGGATTCAATCATTACATCTTTTGCCATGAGATCCTTCATGTTGTTCACCCCCTTTTTAAATTGGGCCTCTATTATATTATGAGTCTGAGGCCGGGATTTCGCCACTGGATCAATAAACCTCGAAGTGTTTTTGAAAGGTATGGGCATTATAGTGAGCACGCCCTGAGGAAATTAATAGGTGGCGAATCCCTAACTTTTTCCACCGGTTTGGTTAGGCCTTGCCATCCATCGGCCAATGCCTGTAAAATCCCTCAAGCCAAGCCCGAACTTGGGCTAATCGCGCAAAAGGTGAGACCATAGTGGGACAAAATTGAAATTAAAGGCCCCCGTAGCTCAGCAGGATAGAGCAACGGATTCCTAATCCAAGTATCTTCCAATTCTTGACATCTTCCCCAACCTACCTTATCCTTCCCTAGACTACTTATCCCGCTATTTCAGTCGGTATAGTGGACAGCTTGATTATTCCCGATAATTCCCGCTTTTGCTCTCATGGGTGGCAAATAGGTGGCAAATGGGATGAAGATGGATTCTGGAGGTTCTCAGATGGTCACATGGGCAAAGACAAAGCACGTGGGAGTGCGATATTGGGAAAGTGAAACCCGAAAGTTCAGGGGCAAGCCGGATCGATGTTTTGTCGTTCGTTTTAAAAATAATGGGCGAGCAATCTCTGAAACGGTGGGATGGTTATCAGAAGGTATATCCGCTCAGTACGCCGCCAATATCAGGTCAGATATTACAGGGAATATCCGTACAGGGCAGGGACACCACTCCCTGAAAGAGAAACGGGATATAGAGGAGGCAAAAAAGAAAGCTGATAAATCTAAGGCGATTACTCTTGAACAAGCATTTGAGAGTTTTCTTTCCATAAGAGAGCTAAAACCGAGAACTCAAAAAGATTATCAGAAGTTCATGAATTCTGTTTTCAACGATTGGGGGAAAAGGCGAATCACAGATATTAACAGCGATATGGTCAGCGATAGACATAAGAACTTAGTGGAAGAGATTGGGAAAGCTCAAGCGAACCAAGCCTTCCGGTTTATGCGGAGCCTATTAAATTACTGCATTGCCAAGTATCGTGATTCAGATAGTTCTCCACTGATAAAATACAACCCTGTCAAGATTCTCACGGAAACACGACAGTGGGCCAAGGTAAATAGACGGCAGACCATCATCAAGAATAAAGACCTGCCGAAATGGTTTAAAGCGGTAACTGAGATGGAAAGCTCAGTGGTCAGGGATTATCTGCTAACAATTCTCCTATCCGGTTTAAGACGCAATGAAGCTCTGTCATTAGAAAAGAGCATGATTGATCTGGAAGAAAGAACAATCTCTCTGGTTGATACCAAGAATAACAAACCGTTCCTAATTCCGATCCCCCAATACCTGTTCAAACTATTAAAGGCTCGTATCAATGCCAATCCAGATAGCAAATATGTATTTCCAAGCAGAGTTAAGGGGCAATATATGGCCCAACCACAAAGTGGAATGAATAAGATTATCAAGTCCACAAAAGTAAATTTTTGCTCCCATGATATGAGAAGACTTTTTATCACCCAAGCAGAAGCACTTGACCTATCACCGTTCGTTATCAAACGATTGGTCAATCATAGTGCGGGCAGTAGTGATGTGACGGGTGGTTATATCGTCAGCGATCTTGAACGGCTCAGAAAACCAATGCAGCAAATTGAGGACAAAATTCTTCAACTGGCAAAAGCTAAAGATCTTGGCAAAGTAATACCAATTAAATCGGCATAAAACACATAGGGTTGGATTAACTGTGAATTGGGAGCGTGCTTGATTGACATTCAAGAGGTCGCGGGTTCGACCCCCATCAGCCCTAGAACAGAGTATCGAGTATAATTATCGAATGAAAACTAAAACACTCACATCCTTATTCTCTTTCACTTTTTTGTTTTTATTTTGGGGTTCTTCTGTCGTGATTACTGAAGCCCACCGATCTGGTTGCCATCGGTGGCATTCCTGCCCCTCTGATTCAGGCTCGTATATTTGCGGAGATACTGGGCGTTGTTCGGGCTGTCCTGACAACCAGTTTTGCGAGGGCAGAAAACCTATTTCCAGACAATTGGAACCCAATAAAAGTAACGAATCATCCGAACCTTATATAAAAGATAACTCGCTAAACAAATTTACTCCCAAAAAGGCAAAAAAGTATCGCGAGGCTGATTATGTAAACTACGCATGCCCTAAAATGAATGGGATAACTGAGTACTCACTAGATGATGGGTCGCGTGTTGATTGTGAAACGGAGACTTATTCAATTGAATTTGACTTTGGCAAGAAATGGGCTGAGGCGATTGGCCAAGCTCTTTACTACAGCTCAAAGACTGGCAAGCAACCGGGCATCTACTTGATCATTGCTAAAGAAAGGGACTGGAGCAACTTAGAGAAAATTAAACGAGTAATGAGAGCAAATGGAATAAACATTAAGATTTGGACTATTAGCCCAGAAGCATTAGACAAATAAATAACTTATTTAATTTTTTCCGTAAAAAACCAATCACTAAACATCCTAACGGAATTTATAATTTTAAACCTTTTAAGTTCTTCAAAAATCCGTTTCTTTTTAATGAATTTAACCCGTCTACTTATCCTCAATTCCATCAATAGAGTTTCTTTTTTTAAGTTAGTCTTTTCCATAATACTTAAAATACCACAGAAGATTAAGGGGTCTGAGACAGCTTATTCAATTTATCCAATAGGCTTGAATGTGTTTCATTGCTTTTATCTGAATCGATAGATAGGCTTTTTGATTCGCCCTCCAAATACCTATCTCCGTCAAGTGATTCACAAATTTCTTGCCACTGTCTTGGCATGGATTTGCGGTCACCGCCCACACAATCCTTTTTATCAAACTGTTTCAATTGCCCTGTGCTAGACCTAAAGTCAACTTTCTTCTCTGCGCCCCCAACTGTACCGCTAGCAGGAAATACTAAATTATTTTGAAATTCTGAATACGTAATCTTATATTCCTTCTTAAAGAAATAATGCTCAATACCACGAAGTGGTTTTTTATATGATTCTTTAGAATCAGTTTCATCAAAGATTCTGACAAAATGCCTACATTCTGGCTTTGCAGTCTTGACGCTCCAATTAAAAACACTTTTGGTCCTTTGCTTAAACTCTCCAATGGTTAGATTTTGGGTGTCAATGATATTTTGGCTTCCGGGAATTCCCGAGAACTCCTTTTGCAGATACTTTTTGTAACCCCGGCGAGTAGTAATTCCATTTTCACCTAGGATAATGTTGTATATGTATTCTGGTTGTTTCGTCTGAGGGTCTTTCCAGCAAGCTGGATAGCGGTTGCCCGCCAACCCCTTTACCTTTTTTTCTAAGCGAGCGATCAAGTCTTTTTTATCCGACATTTCTTTTTCGATTTTTACTATTTCTTCACTTATCTTGGCAAGCTCTTTATTTAAAGCTTCATTCTTTGCAACCAAAGTGCTTTTTTCAACAAGCTCTTTTAACCACTCGGCTTTTTCGGTTTCCGATTTGTCTTTTATGGCAGGAATTGCTTCTGCAATATTATTAAAGGAATCCTCAAGAGCTTTATGCTTTTCCATTAACTCTTGGTACTTGACATTCAGCTTGTCCTTCTCAACAAGCTCTTTTAGCCACTCAGTCTTTTCCTTCATTGATTTTTCGTGAAATTCGGGTATTGCTTCAAAGACATTTTTATACGCTTTTACTTCCTCTCTAATTTTGTCGATACTGACTTCTTTCTCTTTGACAGCTAAAGTTGAAAAGAAAAGGAGTATAAAAAATAGAATGAAGGCTAATTCCGTAAGCGTTAAGCCAAACAAAAAGTTGCTTCTGTTATTTTGACCTGCCATCAGAATCCTGCCCTAGTTCATCCGAAATAAATCGAACTGATTTTATTAAGCTCTCATTGAGAAGATTAAGGTTGGATCTAGATTTATTCATGATTTCTTCTATCCCACTCTGATGTTTTTTAACCATTCTTAAGTGAGAGTTACTTATGCCATCAATATTAGAGATAATTTCCTCATGATTTTTGATTGTATTGCTCAATTTATTAGTATCTTTACTGATCTCATCGATTGATTTAATAAAGCTTTTAATATTAGGCTCAATAATAGATATTTCAGAAAGCGCAGAAGATAGTCTGTCTACTGTTGACACGGTTTTTTCGATCGTTTTATTCAATCCCTCTGTATTTATATCTAAATCTTTAATCGAAGAAAAAGTGTCAGAAACATTTTGGATTGAACTATCAAGTTTTTCGGCTGATTTGTTTAACTCGGTTAAGTTGTCAGAGAAGAGTTTGTTGTCTTTAGATATTTTTTTCTGCTCTTCAGTTACAGAAGCGAAAGCATCCTTATATTCATCTAAAAAACCTGCGAGTTTTTTAATTGGCTCCTGAATTGGCGAAACTAAAATATCCTCGGATATATGAATCTGTTCTATTTTATTTAATAGGCTTGTTGCAGCTAAACTCAGTTGCTCATTGGTACGCTCAAAGGTATTGGCAACACGCTCTAGTCCTTTGGTCGATATAGAGTCCAGACCAGAAGTAAGCACTGCAATAGATTTATCCATTGAATCAACGGACAGCTTAATGGAGGTATTATATAGCTCTGTGGTTGTCCTTAGAGTCCTTGCATGGATTTGAATTTGGTAGGAAAAGTCCTTCATTGACTTTGCAAGATGCTCTTCAGTTATAGCTTTTTTATCTGCAAACGATTCACGGAAGTTAGTCAATAATATCCTTAAAAATAGCCCTATGACAGTGGTAGCTAAGGCAACACCAAAACGACCTCCTACACCCTTTAGAGAATAATCTGCTTCACTTAAAACAACCAATGAAACAATTAAAGCAACTAAAGTGAGCAAAAAACCTAAATAATATATGCTGTCCGCGAATTGCTCGACTAAGGTATCATTTTTTTGCTCTACAAAACCCAACGAACTGTATGCGAGCATGCATAAAATTGGAAGTACTATTCCAAAAAAAATCGGATCGTCGAGCTTCCAGCCCAAAACAATGGATGTTGTTCCGAGAAAAAAGGTAAGACCAAAAATATTTCTATAATCAAGCTTTGCCAGACTTTTTAACAGCTTGGATTTTCCAGTACTTTTGAGAGAGAAATTGTCTCGTTTCGGGGACATAATAATATCAACCTTCTCCAAATTTTATTGAAAACCCATCTGCATTCATGGAATTAAAATACTCTTGCCAAAATATCGCATGAACTTTTCCTTTCTGGAGATTTTCATGCCCCAAACGCCGTATATAAAATATTTTTACTTTTACACCGCCAAGGTCCGTTCGAATTCGTAAATATTCTGGAGATTCCGAGAATTTTTTAAAGTTAATTGAACCCTTATAATGGGAAACTTCAGCGGTATGTTGAAGCATATCTGAGAAAACGAATAATTCCTTTTTAACGGATAAATTTTCGTTCTGGAAAGCAGCTATGGATATAGCTTGAACCATTTCCATTATCGGAGAACCTCTTCCCTCGCCGCTATCTAATAAATCATTAAATTCTCTATTAAGAGGTTCGATAAATTCCTTCTCCCAGTCTTCCTGTTTCATCCTTTTATTTTCTGTAAATGGATTTACTCCTGATGCATCGCCCGGGTTGCATCTGGACAATAACGGCAAAATAGTTTCTTGACGATTTGCGCCAACCGCATAAACAGAGATCTTTTCACTTTTTTCTGTTCCATTGACAATTTGTTTTAATTGGTTCTTGATCCAATTTTTTTGCACAGGAGTGTAACTCTGAGATGTGTCAATTAATATGGCTTTGTGAAAGCTTATTCCATCTGTTGGACAATTTGTTGCCTCATCAATGCCTTGCTTATTTACCATCGCATAAAGCACAAAGCCACCTATCGCAACAAACATCACAACTACTGAAGTAATGAGTATGCTGCCTTTTTTTTCTTTGTTTTGTTTTCGCCTACTTCGTCTCGATGACATTGGCCTACACTGTATTCAAGGTTTATCAATCGCTTCAAAATGTATATTAGCAATGCTCTTAATCGACTGATTATATAAATCCACGATAGTATTTTTGTTTCCTTCAACTATTGCAATAAATTTATCTCTTAGTTTTTCCTGTTTTTTAATTTGGGCATAATCTTCTTTAATATTAGCTTTCACCTCTGCATGATCTGGAGGAGCTATATCTTCCAAGAAATATTTAGGCGGATCCGTTTCTCTGTTAACCATGTTGATTTCTCGATACATTTTTATCAAGATCTTACTACTTGACTCTATCTGGTCTATATTGTTCTCGAGATTAGTAATCAAAGCTTGTTTTTGGCTAACAACTTCCCTTAAGTAATTAACGGTCGACTTAATATCGCTTTGCATTTCAGTAAATTCGTCTAATTTTTTTAGCTTTAAATCTTCTAATCGTTCTATTGTGTCTTCCTGCTCTGCATGCCAGTCTTCTTTCGCTTCTTCTACTCGTCTATGCAATGACCCGTAACCCGGATAGCGGTCATCCCATAAATACCCTTCGGTGTATGCAAGCAAACCAAACAATAATCCAACTAAAAATAAAATCCAGTATTCAAACTTATCCAAAGCAAAGGGAGACTGGACAAATTGCTTAATTGCGAGTGTCCCCGCATTATTTATATCTACATCAATCTGCTGCCTATAATGTGCAACCAGTAAGTTATAAACACTAACCCAAGCTATAACTCCGAGTATTGACGATGAACCTAGAAGCTTTAATCTGCTTTTTATATGGTTTTTGTATAAAGTAGCTTGACCTAATTTAAATGAAATCGCTATATTCACAGCCGCGATACCTAACGCGTAGATGGTTCCTCCCAAAATTCCATACTCGCTCCCTTGGGCAAAATAGATACCATTTAGAATTGTTTCCCCTAGTACTATTGCTAATAAAATACCTATATACAGGGTATATGACTCTGGGTAGTGAGGCACGTGTTTCAAGTTGTTAATGGCCTTAAATGTTTTAAAATCTTTTTCTAATTTTTGCGATTTATCTTTAGAGTCGACGAGTCTGTTCTTTTCTTCTTCCACAATACCTTCAATTTCCTTTTTTGTTAAAGCACCTAAATTCTTAGCCTCTTCATATTCAGGGCTTATATCTGCATCGGAAATAGCTTTGTCATAAGAAAGAATATTTTCATTAATCTGCTGCGTTCTTTGGCTTGTCTCGGTAGCTATGAATTGGTAGACCTTTAATTGACAAGAATCTATATTTGTCTCGGCAACATTAGGAATTTCGTTTTTACCATCTTCTTTAGCAGATTCTTTAATCTTTAAAAATTTTGCTGCTTGATCTATATCAACAGACTCAAAGATTACGTCTATTTGCTCTGGCCGAACTTCCTCCTTGGTGAGGAAATTTTGCAAATATTTTCCAATTGCCTTAAACATATTGAGACACCTCGTTCAATTTCAAACCTGAACGCTAGACGCAAAAACTCAGGCCAACAGTTCGCTAGTAATTACTTGAAAAAAATAGATGTAAGTTTTATCGGTAAAAAGGATTATACACTGTTATCAAATAAATTCCACTTGCATATATTTCTATATTCAAGGCGGCATCGTATGTCACAAGAGATTTAGTGACTTTTAATAAAAAAACGGCTAATGCTAAAGAAGGTTTTTTCAGATAAAGGTCAAAAAGCCTTATAAAGTTGTAAACTAAACACGTTTCAGAGCTAGGCCCATTAACGAACACTGTGTTCTTTCACCCGGTTGCTCTAGTTTCCAAATGAAGGGCGCATGAAGGAGTGTGAAAATAATGTATGACGAAAACTTCAAGCTTTGGGCAGGTATTAATGACGAAGGGCTACCGGAAACTCCGTGGGGCATAATGGCCACCGACCTTATTAACAACACTGATATTTCTCAAGACAGAGCCAGAGAAACTGTAATCCTTTACTGTCTCAAGCAAGGTGAAACTCGGCCTCTTGCACAACTCTTCCAGCTTAAGATTAGCTCTTCACCTGCATTATTGCACTATGTTGGAGTTATGATGGCACCAGAAGAAATTCCTGAAAAAACTCTTCGTGAGCATTTTCCTTTCGGTTTGAAGGTATGCACTATCGATGAAGCTAAGAATAAGCGTCCCAGATCGCGGACAGATGAAAAACATCCCTTCGTCCAATTGCGTGACAATATAATCGCACTGAGGGTAAAAGAGATAAATGAAGGCGGTGGATATGATGCAGCAATAGCCGAACTTGCCATGTTAGAAGGTCTTGACAAGGAAACCATACGTTCTGCCACACGCAAAAATCCCCCTGCCAGTGAATAACCAACTTAATCTAGTGTAAATAACTCAACTTATTTACACCGCTATCTTAATGCAATAAGAGTGACATGCATTTAAGCTTCTCGTGATAAGGCTCAACGAATCATGAGGAGTTTGACAATGCAAAACACTAGAAAAATCATCCCCGCCTCAGAAATGCGCCACCAGCTTGGTGGTATCTCAGTTGCCACAGAACACAGATGGCGTGACGACGGTATCCTGCCCAAGCCAATCAAAATTAACCGTAAGAATTTTTATCTTCAAACTGACATTGATGAGTTTGTCCAGAATATTGCTGAACGTTCGGTGGGTACTCGTCATGCCTAAAAAACAACAAGAGGGAAAGTTGTCAAAGAATGATTTGCGGGTAATTGATCCGCTGATCGTTGCAGGCAAAGATATTGAAAAAATCATAGTTGGTTATTCCTCAAAGACGGCAGCGAATGACAGGAGTCGTAAGGTCGGGCCAAAATATTTTATGCGCGGTGGACGGCCTTACTATCTTGTGCGGGATTTGCTGGAACATTTCACACAAAACCCTGTGGAAACAGCTAATGACGAGAGGAGGTAAGGAGGTGTCATGAACACTATTTCCGATCAACTAGACAACGCTGAGAATCCACCACCGAACCGTGATGCTATTAAGATCATTGATGCTGCTATTCAGTCGTTAAAGGGTGATGCTGTTGGTGCGCATTGGAAGCCTGATGTTATCGAAGCGGCCCTAGAGCTTTACCGCAGTGACCGATCCTTATTCCAAGAAAAACGTGCCGAGCTGAAAAAGGTTGGTGGCAGGGAAGCACAGATCACCGATTGGACAAGAGAAGTTCGTGGTAGTGATGACAGCCTATCTGAAACTAAGTCCGACGAATTAATGACATTGGCTAAAGAGAAGGCTGAGTTGTTTCATGACCCCGACGGTGCATGCTATGCCACCTTTGAGAAGGATGAACACCGACAAACATGGTTAATTGGCTCCAAGGGACTTGATGATTGGCTAAGCTGTCTAGCCTATAGAGAACTTGGCTTCGTACCCGGAGAGGCGGTTATCAAAAGCGTTCTCGCTACTATGCGAGGAATAGCTTTACATGACGGTGAGGAGCATCCTGTTTATCTTCGATGCTCCCCCATTCCCGATGGATACATGATTGATCTTACCGATGAACATTGGCGGGCTGTCGAGATTACGACCACCGGCTGTCGAATTATCGAGAAACCCAGTGTCAGGTTTATTCGATCTGGCACAGCGGCACCATTTCCGCTGCCAGACCTCTCAGGAAGCGTAGATATTTTGTGGTCACATATAAATATTCCAGAGCAAGAACGCCCGTTAGTGCTAGCGTTTATATTAGAGTCATGGAGACCTGACACCCCATATCTTGTACTGGAACTATGTGGAGAACAGGGATCGGCTAAGAGCTGTACCCATAAACGATTACGACAGTGCAGTGACCCAAGTACCATGCCCTTGAGGGTCGCCCCAAAGGATCGAGAGGAAATCTTTATCGCCGCCGCCAACAATCATCAAGCCAGTTTCGAAAATATGTCAGGGATATCCCCCAAGATGCAGGACGCACTTTGCACTTTAGCCACTGGCGGAGCATATTCAAAGAGGACACTTTATTCTAATGCCGATGAAACGGCTATTGCGATTAAGCGTCCCGTTATTGCCAACGGCATCCAGCGTATTGCCACTCGGCCTGACTCAATTGACCGCACTATCCATGTTGAGTTACCAAGAATCCTGTCATACAAGCTCGAATCTGAACTAGATACGGCCTTTGAGAATGACTATGCCAAGATATTAGGTGGCCTGTTGAACCTATTCCACCTCACCCTTAAGGCCTTGCCGAAAGCTGAAGTTGAAAACCCTCCACGAATGGCTGACTTTGCGAGGCTAGGTGAAGCCATGTTTATCGCAACTGATACTGATGGCAGTTTCACTGAATTATATCGTGGTAATCGAACAGACTCACTTCTACGTTCTTTAGAGTCATCGCCCGTTGCATTAGCTTTGCAGGAATTCATCATGAAAGAAAAAGACTGGACTGGCACTGCAAAGGAACTTAAAGCCGAACTTGACAGCAATCACAAACAGGAGGGAGAAGGGTGGGTCAAGTCACCAAAAGGAATGAGTGATGCCCTGACTCGCTTGGCTCCAGCTTTAAGAGAAGTTGGGATCGAAGTTGATCGCATAGGCCGGACTAATGACCGTCGACTAGTACGCATATATTTAACCGAAGATTCTGAAAGCGAAAAACAATCGTCACCTTCGTCACTCCGTCACCAAAATGATGAAATAAGTGACGGTGTGACGGTCGTGACGCACGATTCTGAAACATCAGAAAACCAGCAAAAAGACATGTACCCAAATGTCGGAGCTGATGACAGGATGGTGCTTTGATGTATATCACGAAACTTATCGACGCTGGTTTCAATTTTGAGATAGAAGGCGAAAATTTAGCTGTGCAACCAGCCTCAAAGTTGACCACTGTGCAACTTCAGTTTATTCGACAGCATAAAGCAGAAATTTTGGACGAACTTCGCCATGGCACTGATCTGGGGTTCAAAAAAAAGGAACTAGATATTCACAATTCGATTAATCCTGAAGCGGTTAAGGGTGAATTTAACAAAACCAATCCAATTCACTTGGAGGAAGCTATCCATCTTTACAAGAGTAGAGGTTGGATTCAGATATTCAGTGGCTATCTAAATCAGAGCATTTACTTGATGAAAAATAAATGGGTAAAAGTACCTGACGCCACACTCCTCAAATATACTAGAAAAGAAATAGAGGTTCTAAATGGTTTGAGTTGGGAGGAGATTCAAACCTTACACGAGGCTAAAGTCCTTTTTAAAGGTGAAATATTATGAAACGCAAAGACTCGGCAAATGCAGAGTAACCGTAAAAAATTTACAAACGTTTTCGGTAAAAACGGAGAAGATTGATGGGCGGATATAATTCTGGAAGACCTCCCATGTACCGCACTAGTATGGTCGAAGATTGCCTCTCTTTGAATGTGAACTATCTGCATCGGCAAGGCTCTTTACGAAACGGATCGGCTGGTAGCCTGCAATGGTCTTCTAACGGCAGGGGATTGAGTTCTGTAGGCTTTCGGATGGAAGGCAACCAGTTGACCTTAAACTATCGCTATCGCTCTTCTGGCGGTGAATGGGAATGTATTGAGGAGCCTATTCATGTTGTCCGTAATCCCTGTCGATTTGGTGGGACTAGACCTTATTTTATCTGTCCCGGTGTAATGAATGGGGTTGTCTGTGGTCGACGTGTTGTTATGTTGTACGCTGGTAGTAACTATTATTTTTGCCGCCATTGTTACCGTTTAAAATATTCCAGCCAGTATGCAGGTTCATGGGATCGGGCTATGACACGGGCTAATAAAATCCGTGAACGTCTTGGTGGGCATTGGGAAATGGATTCAATGTTAGCCCCCCGCCCAAAAGGAATGTGGCATCGAACATACGAGCGACTATGTAACGAGGTTCGCCTTGCCGAGGCAGAGGGCAACCATGATTTTCTCAATTACATCAGGAGACGAATGCCCAATTCTGTAAAATGAATGATGATTTTTTTGAAACAACATCAAGGAGTATGCAAGGAAAGTTCAAAGGCAATCTCGGCCTCAAATTATTTATTTTCCAAATCATTCTTCTTCATCATTAACTATTTTCCCTTGCGAGCTTTGACAAATGAATAAATAAAAGTCGCCGGTGCAAGAAAAAAACCTATAACCCCACATTCCAGTCCTGACTCTAAATGAAATGCAAGCATCCCCGATAAGTCCTTGCTAATAAGCTTCAAAAGCTGACTTATACCCACTTTTGGTAACGTATACATGAGCAATACATATATGGCACCAATAAGAATAGAAATGACCATTGATAATATACCTCCCACCGGCACCAACCATTTGGTTGAGATTCTTTTCCCTAATTCCCATCCACTAAGTGCTGATAAAAATGCAATGATAATAACTGCCCACAGAAACCCACCTTCCGGTTCAACAGACCCCATTACACTTCCCCCATATAGCAATCTTCAAAGTTTCGATAGCACTTACCCCTCCAACACCTGAAAATATCTGCGTCATTTCCTCCTCCACTTCCACGGTGACATTCTTTCCTTACCCATCCATAAACCTATTGGCTTTGTTCTAGCTTCTAGCTCAGCTTCAGAGTAAAGCCTTCGATCTTCTTCAGATTGTTCCATCTGGTAACGCTTATAGTGCCAAGCTAATCCCGCCTTAATCTGTTCCAGTCCAGCATCAATCTTTTTCACGCAACCTAGGGCCATGCAAAATACCTCGCCCGGAGGATCGACCAATACCTTTCCAATGACTCTCTTGTAGCGATCACGTTTCTCATACTCAATGGTAACGATCCGGCCTGATACTAATTTATTCAAACCCTGCGTGGATATCTCTCCATAGGGCTGATTCTTCTCAGGCGCATCTATTCCAGCCAACCGGATACGGTGTTTTTCACCAAGATCGTCTACAATGGTGATGGTATCCCCATCGGCTATCTTAACCACCTTGCCCTTAAGAGTATCTGCAAGTGCTGGTGAATAAAGGAATAACGAAATTAAGCTAAATATGATGTATTGCATGGATGACCCGATTATAGCAAAATCAGGGCAATCGAAGGACTGCTAACTCATAAATGATGTGAATGAGGAGAGGTTATGGCTACGATAATCTGCAGAGGCTGTAGGGAGGAAATAAATACAGCAAATAATTATTGTCCTTATTGTGATCTTAAAGTAGGCGTGATCGGAAATTGTCCTAATTGTGGCCAAGAATTGACGACTCCAGCTAACAATTGCTACCACTGCAACACGCCCTTACCGGAAGCCTTACAAGATTTAACCCCAGAAAAATCTTCCGATCCCAAACCTGTGAGCAGAACAGTTTCTGCCAACTACTTTTTGATGCACTGGAGAGGCGAACTCTCACTAGGAGTTGCCTATTGGGGTAATTTAATTTTGCTCACTATGTTTTTTTCTTTTTTGGGCAATCAAATTGATGAGATCAGCCTTACTATTCACCCAGTTGTATACTCCCGGTTAGCATTTTCTTTCAACATGTTTATTATATTCATTTTGTACCCGTGGCAAATCGTTGGAACTTGGAGAACTTGTAAGCGAGGGAGAGAGGGTGTCAAGACATCTTGGGGTATCTTGGTTCAGGTATTAATTGTTTTTGGGGTACTCGGAGCTATAGGAAACCTGAAAAATAATATGCCTACTTACAAAAATCTTTTTCATGTAGGTTTTGATTATAAAAAAGATGGGTTCGGTGATTATAAAGTTCAATTGGCTAACAATAAATTATTTATCCATATAACAGGTAGCCTTGGTTTTGGTGTCTCAGAGGAGCTTGAGGAAATCTTAGAAAAACACCCAAAAGTTAATGGGGTCATCTTAGACAGTCGAGGGGGTCGAATATATGAGGGGCGGGAATTAGCAAAAACGATTAAGAGAAAAGGTCTTGATACATATTCTCTGAAGGGATGTCATTCTGCTTGTGCTACTGCTTTTATTGTAGGCAAGAAAAGATATTTAGGCACTGAGGCAAGTATAGGGTTCCACCAATATAGAGGTTTTGGGTCGGCAGAAAGTTTAGAGTTGGCGCAGGAATCTGATTTGCAATTTTTTACGCAGGCTGGCGTTAAAGAAAATATCATACAAAGACTTTTTAAAACTTCAAGTGAAGATTTTTGGTATCCAACTATTAATCAAATGCTGGACGGCAACGTTATTCATGGAGTTGTAAATGCATCAGATTTATCTCCCATAAAGTATCAGGCTGGCTCAATAAGTAAACTTAAAGAAGTGTTTAGTGATCTTCCTATTTATAGGGCATTGAAAAAATACGATTTAAAAACATACAATTTAATGGTTCAAAGCGCTGAAGAGCAAATGCAGAAAGGAGCTTCGGCGGTGGAAGTTCAAAATGCCATCGCCAAATATTTTGAAAAAATAGCCATGAAAAGGCTACCTAAAGCTAGCAATGATACCCTTATCAAGTTTGCTGGAATTTTCAAAAGGATACTTGAACAAGCTAATAATGAATCCCCGATTTCTTGCATGAAATTTTTATACCCTGAAGAATATGGCGCCGTCTTATTTACTCAATTTGTTTCTAAAAAGAATTTAGACGAGGTCAACTCTGTGATGACTCAAGTTATTATTGACTCCTATGAGCTTAAGGAAGTGCCAGTTAATACAGAATTAGCCGAGGCCGAAATGGGTGGAATTACAGAAAAAGCTTTGTCAGTGTTTGAAGGAAGGGAAAATCTATTTGAATTGAAGAACTTGCAAAACCAAGATGACTATAGAACCCACTGCAATATGTTTGTTCAAATTTACACCCAATTATTGAAAGAAGATAGGGGGACAGCTAGCAATCTTTTGCGTCATTTATTCAGCGCGCTTTAAGTTTTTGGTAATGTTGTCCTGCTCACCCTATTATTCAAATGTTAAGTGATGTGAAGTTAGCGTAGTGGTAGATTTAAAGAGTTAGTTCATTGACTTAGCTTCTTAGAGGTCGTATATTAAATCTAACGCCGATTTGAATCAGCTTGCGGGCGTTTAATAAATTCAGCTAAAACGAGGAAGCAATTACCCCGTCTTGGCAAAAGCTGAGCCGGGTTTTTTATTGCCCAATTTTACCGCCGATTTAATCAACAACTTGCGGGGCGGAATACAAATACCTGCTAAAGCGATGACAGGCTCCCTCCCGAACCTGCCTCGTAATTCATTCGGGAGATATAAGGAGTACTGTCATGCCTAACAATTCTAATTATGATCTAAGTTTCCAACCAAACACCTATTGGGATTTGCGAGATGTATTAACCCATGTTGATGCAAGGGTAACTGGGAAAGTGCGAAAGGAGTTAGTCAAGCACGCACTTCAAAACGGCGAAACGGTTCCTTCGGAATATTTAAAGAGTTCGTTAAGTGAGGATTTAAAACAATCCATTGGTTCAATAGACCCGTCATTCTTGGGAGGAGAGTGACCTGCCCCATTAAGTTGTACCACTTCTTAAGTTAGTATTTCCACTTTTGGCTTAATCGTTACAGGAGCTGGAGGTTGATAATTCAGTGAACTGTGCGGTCTAATTTGGTTGTATTCAATCCTC
>Ga0233439_10000972_pt1 | contig 38784 bp, 35 predicted proteins | sample SI_123_September_6_FD_182713 | JGI IMG/M metagenome (GOLD analysis project Ga0233439, IMG submission 182713) | Seawater microbial communities from Saanich Inlet, British Columbia, Canada - SI_123_September2016_100_MG | ecosystem: Environmental > Aquatic > Marine > Inlet | place: Canada: British... | reverse complement strand
CAAAAGTATATCTAAATAAAGCATTGTTGCTCGTAACAATCTTTAAGGTATCTTCGTGTTCTACTCTTAATGTTTGTATGTTGTCTCCACCAGGCAACAAACCAGATAGGGACATATGGAATGATAAGTCATTCCACACTTGTTGTTTGCTTTCGCCCTTTTCGTTTTCTTCAAAAAACAATGGAACTACTGGCACAACATAGAAAACTGGAATGTTGTGTTTTGTACCATATAGCAAAGCCTCTAGGCTACCTCCAATAATTATTTTATTGTGATGGCGAATTGAGTTCAAAGGCATTATCTAAAACCCTGGATAGAGGGAAGAAGAGCGTGGTCTTCGGTGGGCAGGCAATTGCCTATCTTCACTTGGCCAAACTCTCCCATTGTCGGGATAATATCTCCTCACTTCCTCGTATGCCACAGGCATCTTCGCTTTCATTATTTTCCTAGCGAACTCGACAAGAGAACTCTCTGGACGATCAAGGATATAGTGACCCCAGTATTCTCCAAGTATACCGTGCTGGTGCATCCACTCTTCTTCCGCTTGGCGCACATGCCCGTTGGGAGTAGATTTTCCCCAATACTCGACCGTGATTGGTTCTTTAAATGTTTCTTTGCACTTCCGGAGCATGCACTTGTGTAGCCCTGCACCTTGACATTCTCTTATACTTAGACCCTTGCACTTCGGGCATGCCTTTCTTTCGACCGGCTTCTTTTTGCTTAGTGCCCCTAGTGGGTTAAACCCGGCGCCTTGGCCATAAAGAGCGTCTATCTTTTTTTTTACTATTTGCCTAGTTCTGCTTGTGTTTGTTGATGATGTTGCTGCTCCCACATTATCATACAGATTCTTCTTCTTCACTGGTCGCCTCTGTTTTCTGTTCCGGTGTCTCCAGCAATGCCGACTTCTTGCTAGCCTCTACTTGCTCCTTGATCTCTTCAACTAGCTTCTTTAATTCCTCTATAGTGATCGAATTCATATTACTTCACCTCCTTCATGGTTCCTAGTATATAGTTTTCTTGTATGAGATAAACATCCATAGAGCCCACTTTTGTATTTTTTAACATAGCCCCCTCAACCAAAGCGACATCCCCCTCTCTATATGTCGTACTTATGTCGGGTGCGACACCAAGTATGGTAACCAGCTGGTATGGCTCTGGTGCCTTCTTATAGTCATCTGGCAACACAAAGCCGATCTCCTCCTTCTCCTCTTCTGTCTTCTTTGGCTCCACCAGCAAGTGTCTGTTTTTGGGATAAAAATTCATGTAATCTCCTTAAATAATTTCACAGGCGCCGCCTGAACATGCCACCTCTCCTTGCAGATCCGTTTCATCATCTTCTTCGACTATTTGTGTTAGTTCTATCTTCGATAGCGAATCCGACATCACATCGTAAGTCTCCTTGGAGCAGTCCTCAAACGGTGCTTGTTTGTAAGTGTGCTCGTTGTGCGGTAACACACTGAGCCCGTTGTATACATGTTTGTTTTCCCACATCCATTCGCCAACATCATCCCATTCGCTATCTTTGATTGATACAGTTGCAGATACATTATGAGAGTTCTGCCCCTTCTTGTGTCCAGTCCTAACCCAATCTGTGCTTATCTTTCCAACCCTTCTCAGCAGCGATAAAGCACTTTCTTTCCTAGTTATCGCTCCTTCGGGTGCCTTTTGCGGCACCTTTATAATAGCAGTATCGTGAGGGCGAAAATATTCATCTTCTAACAACTCCGGATGGTTCTTTTCAAGAAAAGAGTATATTGGCTCATTCTTGCCAACCCTTATTCTTCTTATATAATATTCGTTATGCCAAGGATGAACACCAGAACTCGTACCAAGCGTCAGAGAGGTGGTGCCAGCTGGCTTTACACAAGTGGTCCTTGCTGCCTGCCTAATGCCAATCAGTTTAGCAACACGAATGTTCTCTTCCCTCACTATCTTTGCTGCAGCAGACATATCCAACTCAAGGACTGCACCGGAGGCTATTCCCGTCATAGACACCCCTATCAATGCATCTTTTTCTGTTGCCTTCTGCCACGAAGTTCTAAGGTAATGGAAATCAGTGTAGCCAGCTTGTAAAGTGCCTATAAAAGCGGCAGCTCTGGCACGTTCTTCATAATCCCCTTGATCTTTCACATCAGACACATTTATTTCTGTAAGGTTGCAAAACTGAAATGGCCTAAGACCGATCTCGCAGCACGGATTACACCCCCAGTCTTTGTCGTTAGAGAAGTAAAATCCAGGCTCCCCAGAACCAGACACTTTGACCCTCTCCCATATCTGATCAAAAAATTCTCTTGTTATCTTGTGCCTCAAGAGTACAACTGAGTTGTTTGCCCTTCCTCTTTGCGGGTTAATTTCCCACCACCTTCCGACTTTGGCTGCTAGCATGTTATCATCGTCTGCCGAAAATAAAGAAACAAGGGCTGCACGACGAATACCACCTGCCAACACAGCATCAGCGATATGACACACAATATCATGAACCTCAATTGGCTCCAGTTTATCACCATTGTCCTTGGAAGACAAGATCCCTTCTACCTTAACCAAGCACTCTTTCAGTGGCTGTGGGCCTGGGGCCTTTCCCCCAGAAGTAACAAGTCTGGAGCCTTTTGGCCTAATGTCAGAAAAGTCAAATCTTAGGCGAGTTCCGCCCTCGAAATAAGAACGGATAAGTGCTTTCACAGAATCAGCCCAGCCTTCAATGCTGTCCCCAACCAGAAATCTCTTTGACTTGTCTTTGCCGCCGTTTGGCTTCAAAATTTCGGGCAAAGATTCTACATGGTGCGCCTGAACACTATAGCCAACACCGGTACCACCCAAGAGCAAAAACATTATTTCCGAAAAGGCTGCCAAGTCGTCAACCGGAAGATAGGCACAGTTGAACACCCTGTTCGGAGCCACCTCGATAGGCTTTCCACCAAACTGCATAGACCTCATAGAAGGTAAGACCTTCTTGGCATGCACTAGCTTGTATACTTTTTCTATCTCTTTCCTTAATTCGGGATACTTTTTCATATGCATTCGCTTGTTTCTGTTAACAAGTTCCCGCCAGCTCTCGCGGCGTTTCTTGTTTTCCAGATATTTAGCATACTTCATGTAGACTGTAATGTCTGATAAGATCTCATTACATATCTTGGTTCCAGCAAGGTTCTTCATTTTCATTTTCATTCTCCCTTATCCAAGTTCTTTTCTCTTTAAACTTTTTTGATTCTTGTGGTGGGTCTTCATTATGTCCATCGTTTTTTCTTTCTGTCTCTTCATGGCACTATTGGCGATGTCTTCTAGGGTATCGTTAGTGGGAGGAAACACCTTTATGCTAACTTGTGATGTATCCATGAAGATAGGACAGGTTATTCCATCTTCGCCATTTCTGTTCTTTGCTATAAAGACCCTACCTGTTTTTGCTTTTTTGTCCTCGGGGGTTCTGGACAAGGAAAAGATGAAATCAGCCACAAAACATTTGTTGAATGCCTCACTGATGGACTCCATTGTTATCACCTCTGCATTCAAGCCGGAGCGATTAGTTTGCGATGCCGTCCAAAATGGACACTCGAACAACTGACCCAATGCTCTAAGCTCTTCGTAAATGGACTCCAACTCGTTCCTCTTTTCCTTCTGATATGAAACCGGCCTAAGAAGATCTGCATAATCAACAATAACTAGGTCAGGCTTTGTTCCTCTCTGAATTAGTTTTTCCAAATGGTTTCTTATCGTTGCCGTTGTGGCACTTTTCGTGGGGTACTCTTTCACGATAAGAGTGCCTTCCACACCTTTAACTATGTCGTAAATCATTTCTTTGTTATATTTTAATGAACTAAGTGAATAACCGGTAATACAGCTGTCGTATCTAGAAGCTATCGCGATATCCATTAACTCTAAAGTGTAATGAACGACTGTATACCCGCTCTTCACTGCTGAAGCACCCATGTGTGCTAGTGCCATCGATTTGCCAACACCAGTGGGGGCAATTACTACCCCAAGCTCGCCCCTACCAAGACCCCCATCAATCAATCTGTTTATTTCTTCCCAGCCTGTCGGAACTGGCTTCCTTGATTTTATTTCAAATCTCTTTTCAAAGTCCCGCACATAATCATAACCGAAATCATTATCGAGCCCAAGCTTAAGAGCGCCATTGATAACTTCGCTTATCTCCCCAAAAGAACACCTCTGAAGCAGGTCAATACTTTTTACCATAGCTTCTTTGAGTTTCTGCTTTTTACAAAAATCCAAAGCATTTGATTTAATGAAGTCTTCATCAGAAACACTATGGGATTTCGAAATCTTCTCCAAGAATGTCCTTATTTGTTCCTTCAGCAGATCACTTTCTTGCTCGATATCTTTTTTGAGTATTGTCTCAATCGCATCGAAGGAAGGGTGAGTTTGATATTCCCTTTTGTAGTTGAACACCTTTGAAGCAAAGATCTGCAAAAAGCGCAATTCAAAAAAGTTTACATCTATCACTTCCTCGATTTGATCTGAAAACCCCCTATTGGATAGTATCAATTGTGCTAACTTCTCTTGAAAAGCTCGACCGAAAGAAGAAAAAGAAACATTCTCTTGCTGCAACATATTACACCTTATATCACTTGTTGGATATGACTATCTTCTTCATGTGTCGAAAAAGGTCATCCCAGTTTCCCTCACCGAAGCCGTCCTCAATCATCATCTTAACCACACCGGTTCGATTGAGCATCATTTTAGAATTTGAGATTGTATTGTTTACCTTCTTTATAGTATGTAGAGAAATTATAGGGCTATACAGTTGCATAATCTTATAGTTTGTCTTTACCAGCTTCTTGTTGTCAATCAAATTCGAATAAAACTTAAACTCATCACGATGCTTTTCTGAATAAGAAAAAACATCGTCTATGGTGCAGTCCTTTTCTTCCTTCAAGAAGGGCAGCCTCTTGGCTATTGTTGCTAATCCAGCACCGGGGACACCCTTTAGGTTGTCGCTCTTGTCGCCATCGATTGCGCGGGCCAAAGCGAAATTGTTGGGGTGAATCCCGAACCTCTCCAAAATTGCTTTTTCGCTTAGAACCTCCTTCTGTGTTGGGCGATATAATACAGTCTCTTTATCGCACAACTGAATAAAGTCCTTATCGCTTGACATTATTACTTTTTCCCAGCCGCTAAAGGTATTGTGCCTGGCAATGTATGATATTATATCATCAGCTTCGACATCTGGTTCAGCAAATTGAATTACTGGGAAATTATTGATGTACTCAACACACCTTGTGTGTTGCCATGCTCTGTTTTCTGCTTCCTGGTGCTCCGACAAGTCAAAGTTCCTATTTAGCTTTATAGGCTTTCTACCTGCCTTATACTCCTTGACAATGCTAATCCTCTTTCGGCTGCCGCCGGGGCCGTCCCACACCATAACAACAAAATCGGGATTGATCTCCCTTAATGTCTTTTGCAAGATCTTTAAATAACCTTTCACACCACCAATCGGATCTCCGTTGGCAGAGAGGCTAGGGTCTACAATGTATGCCCTCAAGAACTGATTCGTAGAATCGATTAACAACAACCTTTTCGACATATGTCTACTGCTCCTCAGACAAGCTGTAGTGAGCAGCTGCATCGCCTTCTTTCTTTTCGAATTTTTCTATCGTTTCTTCATAAAAGAGCTTCATAACCTTCTCTTTCTTTTCTTCGCTATTCTTCAACTCCTCTATCCACTTGGCTGCTTGAAATCTATCTTCCGAGCCATCACTATACTTAATCGTATACCAGGCTCCACTCCTGATTGCCAGTCCTTTCTCTTTTAGCGCCTCTAGGATGCTTTCTTCATCTTGCACACCAATTCTAGTATCGTCGCCCCAGATGATCTTAAAAGTACACACCCTTCCTTGTGTGCCAAATCTGGATTTTTCAATCTTTGCTTTTACTTCAGAGCCGACCCTGAATCCCTTATCGTCCTCAACGAAAGAAGCTTTTGCTTTTCGCCCAGTCAGCCAGATACGAAGACTATAAGAATAATTCAGAGCCTTCCCGCCTGGTGTGAAGTATGGGGTAGTCATTGCTTCCGCCACACTAGAGGTTATATTTGTTTTTAACTGATTAAGTATTAAAAGTGTTGCCTGGTGAGATTCAAATTGGCTAACCAGCTTTGACATGCCAAGAGACAAAATACGAGGCTTGACAGCCATGCTAGACTGTGGGTTATAGTCTCCTTCTAGATCCCTGTTGGAAGGAGTGAAGGCCAAGGAATCCCAAATAAAGAGTTTCTTACTATCATCCATCGCCAAAATACTCTCAATCGTTTCCAGCACAAACTCAACTGACTCTGGTTTAAGAACCAGCATCTCTTCTATGTTTATTCCGCTATTAGCTAAGAATGCCGGCGTTAGAGCTTTCTCTGAATCAAAATAGAAAACTTTAATGCCCTGCTTCTGTGCATTCGCAGCAATCTGTGCTGCCATATAAGACTTACCAGTTGACTCCAGCCCAGCAATTTCTGAAATTCTACCTACTGGAATGCCCCCTAATTTGCCTTGACAAATAATGGAGTCCAGCCAGGTAGAGCCAGTTGGAATCCACTCAGTGACCTCTGAGTTCGCCTCAGAGGCTAATTTGGCCACTTCAGTTCCTGACTTCTTATTGAGCAATTGCCTGAAGTCGTCTATCGATAATTTTCCATTTGTCATCACCATTCTTTTCTCCTTCAACAAAGTGGCACCCCGTGAGAGACTCGAACTCCCGACCTTAAGGGTAGAAACCTTCTGCTCTATCCAGCTGAGCTAACGGGGCATTAAGTCTTCTTCTTGGTATATCCATCTTTGTACCAACAATCACCTTTTAGTGAAAAATTGGTCATTGTTATTGTTTTCTCTAGAGTATCTTTCATATCACATTCTTCGCAATCTGTCAATGGATCATCTGAAAACTTTTGTAGTTTTTCTACAACATTCAAACATTGTGTACACTGATACTCATATAGCGGCATTAAAACTGCTCCTCTTCTGTTGAGTTTTGTAGTGCCAAAGTAGATACATCGGCGCCGCCAATAGCCTTTGACACCATATCAAAATATCCAGCACCAACTTCTCTTTGGTGTTTCACAGCAGTGTATCCAATATTAGCATTGTTAAATTCTCTGTCCTGGAGATTAGAATATGCCTGCATCCCAGTTTCACGATACTCGTTTGCCAGTTCAAACATGCTATTATTCAAAGTATGAAATCCTGCCAAAGTAACAAACTGAAATTTATATCCCATTTGTCCAAGCTCATTTTGAAACCTAACAATGTCTGCTTCAGAAAGGTTGCCTCTCCAGTTGAAAGAGGGAGAACAATTGTATGCCAACATTTGATTTGGAAAGTCCTTCTTGACCTCTTCAGCAAACTTCTTAGCCATGTCCAAATCTGGGGTTGAGGTTTCACACCAGATCATATCCGCATATGGGGCATAAGCCTTTGCACGAGCAATAGCTGATTCAATGCCGCTCTTGATGTGGAAAAACCCTTCACTCGTTCTTTCGCTAGAAGAGATAAATGGATGATCTCTTTCATCAATATCGGAAGTTAAAAGTTTGGCAGCATCAGCATCTGTGCGAGCAATCAAGACAGTCGGAACAGACGAAACATCTGCTGCCAAACGAGCAGCATTCAAAGTTTTAATAAACTGCCCAGTGGGAATAAGAACTTTGCCGCCCATATGTCCACACTTCTTAGCGGATGACAGCTGATCCTCAAAGTGTACACCAGAAGCACCTGCTTCAATCATAGACTTCATTAATTCAAAAGCGTTTAGTGGGCCACCAAAGCCTGCTTCGGCATCTGCTATAATTGGAGCAAACCACTCCTTTGTATAGTTGCCTTCGGATACATCAATCTGGTCTGCTCTTTGTAAAGCATTGTTGATCTTCTTAACAAGTAAAGGAACACTACGAGCAGAATATAAACTCTGGTCTGGATACATAGCACCATCTAAATTGCCATCAGCCGCTACCTGCCAGCCGCTACAATAGATTGCTTTCAACCCTGCCTTAACTTGCTGAATTGCTTGGTTGCCTGTTACTGCACCAAGGGCATTAATATAATCCTCAGACTTCAACATTTCTCGCAAACGTGTTGACCCCCGCTTAGCCAAAGTGTGGTCAATACTAACTGAGCCCTTTAGCCTCTCTACATCCTCTTTCGTATAAGTTCGCTTTGCATCTTCCATCTCTGTCTCCTTCCTTCCTCTTAAATGTGGTTATAAAAACTTGTTGTTAAAAAGTCCTCTAGGTTGTCTGACACACAAAGATCTTTGAACATCTCCATTGTTAGATTGTCTGCACTTAGATTTTCCATTTCCTCGTTAAAGACATCTAAGAAGTATTCTTTTGTCATTGTGAAGCCGTTGTCCAAAGAAACTCTGTTCTTTATCCATTGCCAAATTTGAGCACGAGATATCTCTGCCGTTGCAGCATCTTCCATAAGATTGTTGATGGGAACACATCCATTACCAGCAAGCCAGTGACTAAGATAAGTATATCCTATTTTGATGTTCTTCCGCAACCCGGCTTCTGTACAAGTTCCTACTGGAATGCAAGACAGATCTTCTCTTTTTATCTCAGTGTTAAAATTGTCTTTCTTTTTGTTTATTTGATTTGGCTCTGGCATATGTTTATCAAACACGCCCTTCGCTATCGGTATAAGACCAGGATGAGCAACCCAAGTACCATCATGACCATCCAGCACTTCACGAAGCTTGTCATCTCTAACTTTCATAAGTGCTTCTTCGTTTGCCCGATCATCATTCTTGATCGGTATTTGTGCTGCCATGCCACCCATTGCATGGACTCCTCTATTGTGGCAGGTCTGCACCAAGAGCTGGGTATATGACCTCATAAAATGCTGGTTCATTGTCACCTGGTCTCTATCTGGCAATGGGGAATATTGATTGTTTTTAATAAAACTAAAAATATAATCCCACCTACCACAGTTTAGCCCAGCAGAGTAATTCCCAAGAGTATGAATAACCTCGTTCATCTGAAACACCAATGGGAAGGTCTCAACAAGAACAGTTGCCTTGAATGTTCCTTGATGGATGTTTAGATATGATTCCGTGAAAGAGAAGATGTCTCTCCATAACTCAGCTTCCTTCCAATGTTCAAGTTTCGGAAGATAGAAGCACGGGATCTGTTCGTTTTCAACCATATAGTTAGCATTGTTAAATGCGAATAGCCCAAAGTCGAACAATGAGGCAGCAATTGGGCTGCCGTCAACACCAAATGCGTTCTTCTCTGTCAGGTGCAGCCCTCTTGGCCTAACAAAGAGAGTGGCAACTTTATCACCAAGCTTGTACACTTTGCCATTCCGCCCTAGCTCTGGATGGTTAGGATGGCGCGCCGTATATTCTATATCTCTACGAACCGCATCATATAGATTTACTTGACCCTCCAAACAGTTTTCCCAAGTAGGAGAATTAGAATCCTCAAAATCCGCCATAAAGACATTGGCACCTGAATTCAGAGCATTTATCACCATCTTTCTTTCAACTGGCCCTGTGATTTCTATTCGCCTGTCTGCTAGCTTAGCAGGAGGTGGAGGGATGTGCCAGTCACCATCTCTAATATCTACTGTTTCTGGCAAGAAGTATGAAACTGGCTTCTTCTTTCTGTTTTTCAAAAGAGCATCAATCCTGTGAGAGAATTTCACGGAAAGATCTTTGAGGAATTCAACTGACTTGATGTTTAAAACTCTTTCGTACTTCTCATCGATCATTTTCATTCTCCGAGTCCTCATCAACAATGGGGTTGCTTTTTATATAACCCACAAGGCACTCCAACCATTCTTCTTCTGTCTTTTGTAAACCCAAATCTTCTTTTAAAATACAAGTCCTGTAATGTTCAAATTTAATAATGTATCTTTTTCCCAATCGAGAACAGAACTTTTGGATTTTCATTCAACATGTCCTTGTAATATAAAAATGGTAGGGACGGAGGGACTTGAACCCTCACACTATTGCTAGTAAAAGATTTTAAGTCTTCAGTGTCTACCATTCCACCACGTCCCCTCTTGGTGCGCCTTGTGGGACTTGAACCCACGACCTCCCGCTTATAAGACGGATGCTCTCACCAACTGAGCTAAAGGCACAAAAAGAGGGAGTTGCCTTGCCCTCAATGTTTTTATATGGTCTTACTAGTTCTAAAAAGAACCGCCACACGACCAGTTTATCTTAAAGATAATTCAAAGGAAAAACATTACTTTTGGACAAGGGCTTACACTCCCTCAAGGGTTTTTTTGGTTTTCTATATTCTATTTTTTAATTGTTTACTGCTTCATCAAATGCCTTCTGAACGGCACCTCCCACTCCATCACTGTACTTGGTCACTTCGGAAGAAGACTCCTCCGGGCTGTCAGACAGGTATTCATCAAGAATCTGCTTGACTTCCGCAGAAGACTTACGATCAAAGATTTCATCAAAGTCAGGAACACTCCCTAGCAGTTCCTTGCACTTTTCATCATCCAAGTCCGAGCAAGCCGGACTAGAATTTCGCTTAGGAGTAATCTTGGTTTGTGGAAACATTTGTCCAGCAACCTTTCCGTAAGTAAGGTCCAAATCTGTACCTTCCTTCAAATCGGTAAAGTCACCATACTCAGGGTTGCATGCAAGCTCAAGCAAAGACTGATAAGCCATCTTGCCATATCCCCAAATACGAACACCTTCATCTTCTTCGCCTCGCACAATCACGGGCGAAAAGAATCGTTGTCGAACAAACAACGTCTTGGCAACCTTCATTGAATCCTCTTCCTTAGAACGGTAGAGGCTCGTAGCAAAGTTGCAAATCGGACAATCATCGTTAAAGTTGCGATTGGGACAGAGAACACCGGACTTCCCTACATTGTAGTGAAAGCTAAATGTCTTGAAAGGATCTCCGTCTTCTGTCGGAAGAATACGGATGGTTTGGTGCCCATCCGAGGGCCGCCAGAATTTGGAGTTTCCCCCGCTGCCCTTCTCATTACTTTGAAGTTCTTTCAGTTTTTGTTTCATCTTTGATAAGTCTAAAGCCATAACTTTTTTTCCTCTTGTTTTTTTGTTAAGGACAGCCAGGCAAATATCCCTGGCTGCCCAGTATAGATCTACCACAACGGTAGATAAATGTCAAGCTCTTTCTCAGCCCACCAGTCGCTTCTCACTGATGTCCGTCTGAACAGCATCGCCAACCTTGGCATTCCAATTAAAAACACGAAAGCCGCTGTTGTCCAAGTCCCAAACAAGCTCTGAGCCCTCCGACATCTTCTTGTCAATTGGGTCAGGACCGATCTTCGTCTTGAGAAAAGTCTGAGGAAGATCAGTAATCTTCACAAAGTTCATTTCTCGTGCTGCTCCGGTGCTTCGCTTAATAAAAGTGGCTTTATATGCCTTCATAGTAACTCCTAGTTTCTCGTTGTCGCTCCAGAGATCAGAACGATCTCTGGCTCACCGCACAATAGCACATATTTTTCTGTCTGTCAAGCCCTTTGTCCGATTTTTATTTGTTCGCACAGTCGCCTTGGATCTGGTTGCTGTATGATACACAATACACAGAATTAACATCATACTTAGTTGGATATACAGCATATGATATTTTTACATTATCATCTGTCTTATCTCTCAACTGTGTCATTATCTTTTTGTGTAGAGTGCCGTCCTTTTCTACCAAGGTTTCGTTAATAGCATAATAATATTCTTTTTCTCTTACCTGCTCCATATCAAAGAAATGACTCTCTTCTTCTTTTTCAAATGTTGAAATACTAAAAGATGCCATCCTAGAAGCCTCTCCGGCATCTGACATGGTAGATACAACAGGCTTAGAGTGCTTGAGAACATTTATCATGTGATATGTCTGGACAATTATCTCGTTCATTTTTTCGTCAACTTCCAGGATTGAAGCTTCCCCGATCATCTCATTTATCTTCGAACTCTCTATCAAGTATACCCTTTCAAAAACACCAGATCTGGTATATTCCTGAAAAACATTGAATGTTACTTTCTCGTGCATTCTCTTCTTGTTGTTCAGCAGGTAAGCGTTGTCAGGTCTGATATACATTAGTTCAATGCTGCAGCCTTTCTCTTTCAACGGATGCAGTACCTTGAGGGATATCGCTGATATATCTTCTGAGCCGTCGCATGCGAACAAAACATCGCCCTCTACATTTTCGAAGAATTCATCTAGAGATGGGCACTTCTCCTCGTACTCTTCTACAGAAGACTGCTTTTCAATGCTATAAGTGTTCTCTGCCTCTTCAATACCGACATCAATCATATAAATTTTATATTGTGGGTATCGAGACAACTTATCTGCGATGCCGCAGCCTGCTTGCCCCAAACCGATTACAGTAATCATTTGTTCCCTCCGCAGCTCAAATTTCAACCTTGTTCATATTCCCAAAGTCTTTCCCAATGCTAACATTGATTGGAAAATCTCCAAAATTTGTCCTAGAAAAAATGTTCACAATGTCGGTAACCACATTGGACTCAGACTCAGCTAAATCTATAACCAGAGAGTCGTGAAGACAAAAACTAACAAAGCTTTTTTTATCTCTTAGAGTGTCCTCAATTTCGATCATCTTCCTCAGAACAATATCGCTAGTTGTACTCTGAAGTAGATAGTTCAATGCGTGTTCTTTATCGCAGTGTATCTCTCTCCCATATGGTGTCAGAACAACACCAGAAATAGCATAATGTTCCACTAATACTTTTTCCTTATTGTACAAATCTTTCAGACCACCAACATCATATCTTGTTGAGCCGTACAGCCATGCCAATACAGATTGTTTGGCTTCGTCTCTTGTCACCCCTAGCTTCTCTGCATTCAGGCTGTGGATGTCTTCTTCTGGCTGTTCGTTTCCAGACAGAGCAATAAAAGTCCTCAGCTCAGCAGCATTATAGTCCAGTTCCAGAAACCTGGTGTTTGTTGGCTTCAAAACTGAACGAAAAGTCTTATCCAGCGTCAGCACTGGGAAGAACCCCTTATTAACTGTCAGTCTTCCTGTTCTTGTCCCATACATGTTATAAGAAATACGAGGTTCCATCTTGTTTTTAATTTTATAAAACATCTTTCTTTTTTCGCTTGAAACTGATTGCGATATTTCAGCACTTTCTACATTGCCTGCCAATTTCAGCTTACGACTCTCAACAGCCTTAAGGCAGAAGTGGAGATCCCTCAAAAAAGAATAATTTGCTGGCTTCTCATAAAAAGAAAAGACATAATCAATGACTTTGCACTTCGCTTTACAATATTCCAACAGAAACTGTTCTGGAACCAGATCAAAAAAGCAGTTGTCATCCAATGACACTTTTGCTTCCACAAAAGAAGTGTAAAAAGCCTTCAATTTTTCGTTGACACCATCCCACTCTGGCTTAAGGTGTTCTGGGCAGACCTCATCAAGGCTTTTTCCGCCGCAGTATAGATAGGCATAGTCTATCTCGCTATCCATATCGTGAGATGGCTTCCAGGTTCTTGTCAGTTTTGGGAATGGGGCTTCGGTGAACAATTCTCCGTCTTTATATACACCAAAGCACTCTTGTTTTGAATCAAGAGAAACAAATGTCATTATAACCTCTAGAGTGGACGAAAGCTGAAATTTCTATTCTGCTTGGTTTCTTCTTTTACACGAACTTGTCTCTCAATATAGTCCAAAGCGAAGGACAAGTCAACACCTTTCTCAAAATCAATCGCTTTTTTTATCACAACCTCGTATCTCTCTTGATTCCAAGACTTATTCATCTCTCTGGCTCTCACGAAAGTATACATCCGGAGCCAAAATCTATTATCATATTTCTTCTCCAAGGTTTGCAGATCTATTGGCTTTCTTTTTGAGAATGTAGTCCTGATTCTTGGTCTTCCGTTGCACAGCTTCACATCTGCCTGGCTTACATTTGGTTTGTTTGCCACCATAGAATTATAGAACTGAACAATGTATGTTTTGAATGAGTCTATCTCTACGGTATGTGTTATATAATAATACTTCTTAAAGAAGTCTTTCGTGCTGGTTACTCCATATGGTTCTAAATATTTCTTCATAAAAGGAGAGCCTATATCAGCAACCAGCCTCCATGGTGCATTCTTGTCGAGAACAAAGCCATATCTTTGAGCAGCGTTCTTGAAGAATGCAAAATTATCATTCAATAAATAATTTTCATACTTGTTGTTATCATCAGAGTGTAGATCCTCTGATATCTCTATGATAAGTCCACTTGTGAGCGGATCACTGTTTCTCGTGGTTAGAAACTTTGTTCTCGTAAACGGAAAAGCATAGGATGTCCTGTCTACATATTCTGTAAAAAGGCCCACAAAGTCATCAAATGTTTTTATCTTGTTGTATCTGCTTCTGGGAATCCCATTAGCAAACTGCAGGAAGAGTGTATAATTAAACTGCATAAATGTTCCATATGAGGAATGAACACTTCTCCAAGCCTTAGCTGGTTCAACCTTTACATATGGATCGTCTGGGTTTTTATTTGTGTTCAATATGCCTTTGTTGGCAACCGAGGAGACATACTTCTTCAAATCCCTAAAGGCATCTACAACAAAGTTTAAAGCATATAGATCTTTCTTTATTCCAGGGATGGGCTTGAGATTAACCTCCGTAAGGTGGACGGGTTTCTCTGCTGGGTTTAGCCTACCATAGAAAAGTTTATCATACCACATATCTATTGGTTTGTTCTTTGCTGTGAGTGGGTCTGAAAATGCCTTTTTGTCGTAAAGCTTCCTTTGATAAAAGATAGCCCTAGAAGTCATACCATTGTTGCCTTCTGGGATTGTGTTCACCAATAATGGTTCTTTCCTGTTTTTGTCTGGTTTAGCCATAATAGTTATAAGTACCTTAAGTTATTCTATAGCGAGAGGCGCGCCACAATTTACTTTTATCGACGGGTTGTCCATCATTATATTTCCCATCTCCGAAACATTGCCATTTTGTCTCCAGCTTTGTTTCAAAGACACCTGGCTCAATAACGGAGGATACTTTTATCACATCATAATAGCCACCGAAGCCGAGTTCTCTGATTCTTGATTCCACATTTTTGGATTTTCCTAGTGTCTGAACTGACGGTGTTACATATACCTTTTGTCCGGGATAATACAAATTATTTCCAAATAAACTTATAGCAGCATTGTATTTTTCTCTTAGTATCTTCCCAACACCAGTGGCACCTTCATCCATTCCCCTCGTTATATTTGACTCTCTGAGAAATGGCTGGTCCTCTCTAGTAAAACTCAAACTCTTGACGATTCCAGTGTCTGCTCCCCAATAAAAGTGTGGAATGCCCTTTTTCTTGTCTTCTTCATAATCCCCAGTTAATCTATAGGGAGACTCTGTTTCCGCATAGATGTATAAAATATCTTCTGTGTTTTGTTGATCATTGTAGCTTTCCGTTTTTGGTAAATCACTAGCATTTATCCTGTTTTTATCAACATCTTTGAAAAAACCTCCCGGTGGTGAATTTACTGTTATTGGTAACATCGTAAACCTTACTTTCTGTTTCGGAGCATATTCATAACAATTCTGCCCCAAAGACATTGGAATAAGATCCGTAAGAAGATCTCGCACAAAATTAGAGAATAGATATCTTTCTTTTCCAGGGGATATTACCTTTTGCTGAAACCATCTCGAAAAGGAATCCAAAGATACAGGAATATCCGCTATGTTCATCACCTTCTCCTTCCCTGAAAACTCCCTTACTATGATTGGAGAACCACTAGGGCTGTCTCTTACCTCAGACAGATTTTCACCTCTTTGTCCATCTGGCTCTTCTCCATAATCGCTATAAGTGAACGATCCCAATATAATTTTTACATTCTTCTTTTTGAAAGAACCCTCTGTTAAGTTTTCTGGAAGGAATATGTTTTCCAAAGCTATGTCGATTAGGGTGCCCAGCTTAAAGTACTTAACTTGGTAGTATTCATCTGTGCATCCGTGTGGCCCGCCAACCTTAACTATGTCTGCTTCGCTATCCTGAAGGGCTTCTGTGATTTCTTTGGTGGCCTCTACACTGTCTTCTGATAATGCCTTGGCATCTGGGTCTCCGACAGAAGAGGGGCCAACAACATATTCAGCAATTCCTGTTGCAGCTCGTGATATCACACCCCCCCAGAATTTGGCGGTAGTGGATAAGTCCACAACTTCACTGAAAGTGATGCCTTCCTTTGTGGCATCAATCAGCTGCGATTCACGCAGACCTCCTGGGTCATAAGTAGATTCTGTCTCTTCTTTTGTCTGAGCGACACCCAAAACAGCAACTGTGCAATTTGAATTTAATTCGCTAGTTCTTTTTTTTGCGGCATCGTATGCACTCTTTTTTATATTTCCTTTCTTGTCTTTTGCTTTGTCTGAGTTTAGGGTGTACCTGGAAACATCATCCAGGCTCTCTCGTGGGACGAGAAGTGTGTTTATTTGGTTGCGGGCCAGCAGCTCACTTATAAACCCACTATATTTAAAGTTCTTTTCTATTATTTTTTCGTTTTTTATATCCTCTTCTAGTTTTTCTATCTTTTCTATTAAGGCTTTTTTGTCGTCGCCGGTATTATCATCGGCCTTCGTTGTATCTTTGTCGTAGCCAATATCGTGATCGTCGAGATATCGCTTCTTCAGTTCCTTCAGTCTTTTCTCGTGTTTTATTCTTGCTTTGACAGCATTGGGATCTTTGTGTGTCAGTATGTTTGAACCAGGAGAATCCATTATACCTTCTATCGCAGAGGTATATTTAATTTTTACCTCTAAAGAGCCATTTTCCCTAAAATCTAGTTCGTGACTTTGCAGAGTTAAAGACATGTTGGTGTTTATTCTACTGAGAAGTTTTTTTATTTTTCGCCTATTAGGAGTTTCCCAATACTTTCCTGTCGGCTCCGCCCACCCAACAACTGCTTTCAAACGAAAGTAATCCGGATTGTATTTATCTTCACCAGCATCGTCTTTCCTAAACTTTGCCTGCTGTACCAAAAGATCTGCAAACCTAATTCCATTCTTTCTTTCGTTATCTGAAATTTTTACACCTTCGGGGTAATGCCCCCTGTTTGTGAAAAGCTCTTCTATACTCTGGAAAAAGAGTGTCATATTAGCCTCAAAGATATTGACATTTGCTGGATTAGTCCCGAGCGATGTCCACTCAAAGCTCTTTAGGCCAACACCTCCAGATTTTCCTCTTGCCTGCTTTGTTATGTTTAATATATTCTTTGGGTCTGTGTGATCGTCAAAAGGAAGTTCTATGTTAATAGCCTTTTCGGGATCGCCCTCTGAACCTTCTGGGTATACAACTTTAAATATCCTCACCTTTGGAACCAAAGATGAAATCTCGTCAGAAGTTAATTCAAAAAGAACTTCTGGGCCTACTGTTTCCCCATCCTTATCTCTTGGTAAATGCAGTCTCCTTATCACATCATACGGCTCGTTTGAGTCTACCGCCATATAGTTCCTCATAGAGAGATTTGATCTTTTGTTTATTTTCTCTAAGTTAGCCATCAAAGAGCATTGTTTATACAGTCTAAGCCTTCTTTCTCTCTCTACATCATCAACCTCTCTTACCCCGGCTTTGTTTTCCTTCCTAAACTTGTTGATCAGTTTACCTTTGTCACCGCCAAAAGCGTTAACTTTCGCTTTTTGGTCTTCAGTTAGACCGTTAAGCAGCCCAGAGGTTTTAAAAGCATCCACACCCGCCACAACAGGAAAAGCCATTCCTGCCAAAGCAAGCACAAAAGCAACAAATATTAAAGAATAAAGAATCACTTATCACCCCTCATAATAACTCAAAACGACTTCCAAAGGAAAGGGTATCGAAAGACTATCCCCAAGCTTCAAGTGGCTTTCAGTTGGTGTCATATTGAACCAAGCAACAACCCACCACAATTCAGGGTCTCCATAATGTTTGTCTGCCAATTTATAAAACCTATCGCCCAATACCCAAGTATGATCAATGACTTGGATTCTTCCAAGTTGTTCCCGAGTTAGTGGTGTGTGTACGGGGGTGTCATATTGTTTAATGTATCTTACATCGCGATCTTTAAAAACATTGTTATACAAACGATTTGCATTTCTTTTTATACTTCTTCCTTCATATCTAGACATTGGCATAATTTAACTCTTCCTTACCTTTTTGTGTTAGACCTATATGGGAAAGCACCCTCTCTTTTCTGCTTCGTGGCTTTGTCCCACCCAAGTTCGTGTGTGTGAAGAACTGTATATTCGCAAGCCAACTTAATGGTTTGTGGGTATAGCTCTCCTCCAGTGCCATCACTGAAAAACCCAACTTCAATGTCTGGCTCATAAGTAAACCCCGACACGGTTCCCACTAAGCCATCAATGCTTGCTTTAGAATTTCCAATAGATTTGAAGTTTAATATATCTTGTTGTTCCTGCCGCTTTTCTACAACAACATCAGCCTTCGTGTTGGTTTTATAAATTTTTTCATTAATATCTTTTATTTTTGCTTCGGCCTCCTGACGATCCCTGAAAGCCTCCGAGTTAAATGCGCCGACTGGATCGGAATTGGCTTGGGCACGAATAGCATCCTCAGCCTTCTTATATATTTCCTGCTGAGCTTCAAGTTCTTCCTCCAAGCCGATTAGTTTAGATACTGATGTCTCCAATTGTTTATCAAAAGCTTTTATTTCTTGCTGAGCAGCCAACTTATCAGATCCGAGACCAACATTCTGAATCAGATTAACGAACTTCAATTTAAACAAAGGGGAGGCAACCATGGTTGTAGAGCCTGGTACTTTAGGGTCGTGTGTTTCATACACAGGGTAAAGCATTGAAAACAATCTTTGGCATTTGTCCAAGTTTATAACGGCTTCCTCAATAGATGAAGCAACAACATCCCACCCCAAGCTTATCACTCTCTTTGTGTTCTTAAATGTTTGGATTGGATCCATTCTCCCAAACACTTCTGTGGATTCCCAGCTAGAATTGTATTGATCGCTGTATGTCGTTAAGAATGCTTTAAAACTTACACTCGAATTAGTCGGAATGTGAAACAAGTCCAACACTAAGCCACGAGTTTTGCCGGTATCCTCGTTATTATAGTCTGAGCCAGCAAGTGCATCTGTTCTGTCTTTCCTTCTGTTATCAAGAGTTGACTTGTTTTTGTTTTTTATAAAAAATGACATATTACTTCCCTATTATTACTTATGATGTCGCAATAGAAACATCGTTAGGGCTTATTCTTTTTCCACTCATTGCTGAATCTATCATTGGTTTAACTTGTTCTTTTATGATCTCCGCCAATACCCTATCTTTCACTTTCATAATTATTGGTTGAGCTTCCCCTGTGCTACCACCTGCTGTAGAAGTCACAGTGCCAGACGAGGCTGGTGTTGCTTTTGATACCACCCCACGGGTTGCTGCCGTTGTTATTGTTCCAGTCGTTGCGGCGATTGCTGCTAGCGGGGCTGCTGCGATTGCAAATGCTGGTGCGGCAACGGCGGCAATGCCCATAGTCATAGTAAGGGCTTCCAACTTTGTTTCATTAAGTTCATTTACTGCTTTTGCTATGTCTCTAATTGATGTCGCAACAATGTCAAGATGCGAAGATGCTGCCATCGATGCCACCATCAAACCGCTAAGTACCACTATCGCAGCAATGGCAGCAAAGCCAAGCGGGCCACCTAAAGCAGAAAAGGCAAACATCGCTGCAGCCAAGACACCCAGGGCCAGAGCAGTAGACAGTATTTGTGAAGCAGAAACCTTGCTCATTGATTCCATCATGCTTCCGATAGAGAAGAAGATAACAGCGATACCAACACCGATTAAGGCAATTGCCGCACCAACCCCAATAGCGGCAAGAGCAAAAAGACCAAGACCAACAGCCGCACTGCCAGAAGCAGCACCTAGTGCTGAAAATGCTGGTGCTGCTGCTGTGGAGGCTGCAGCTTGGGCGGCGATAGAAGCAGAAACAGCAGGACCAAGAGCAGCAACACCGCCCATTGCCACCTTAAAAAGAGTAATGATAGGCAAAATAATCTTCTTCCACAAAAAGAAAACAGCCACAAGACTCAGTATAACACCAACAACTGATTTTATCGCTTTGCCGGCTGCACCCCAACTATCTATAAGTCCTGTTAAGCCACTGATGAGCCATGTTACCACATCCAAAAGACCCCCAAGAACCTGTATTATTGGGCGAATCCCGACAGCAAAAGACATCCCCAGTGCTTTAACCTTGTCTAACACACTCATATACTCTTTCATCACTTCGTTCATTTTCTCTTGTGATATAGCAGCTTGTTTAGATTTGGCAACCTGGTTGTCATATGCTGATAAGCTTTGATTGAACAAAGCACCAGCTTGTGCCATGTCTGTTATTCCAGCAGCACTAGCAATTGCTTGCCTCTCAAACTTGTTCATTGATTCCCAGCTCTTTCCAGAAAGCTGGATGCTTTGAATCAACATTCTTATTCTTTCTTCTTCGGAAGCAGCAAGCAACTCAACGCTATTTAATAAATCACCTCCTAGGATAGCGTTTAAGTTACCAGCCGCTTGAGCCGCTCCTTCGAAAGTATCAAATTGACCGGCTATCTGTAATAAAGCACTCATCTCAATACCAGTTGCCTTTGCGGCACCTGCCATTTCTTTAAAAACTTCTATCATTCCGTCGCCATGGGCTGCTAGCTGTGGTGCGGCAGAAGAGAAGCCCTCAGCCAATTGCTTAGGAGCAACACCAATAGCTTGTGCCGTTGCGAACAGCTCTTTTTGCATATTTTGTGCTTCGCCAACACCAAGACCCAAAGATTTTGTGGCTATATTTAAGTTGGCAGCAGTCGTTGCTGACTCTATCCCAAGCTGACCCATTTGGGCAGTGAAATTGGTAAGTTCTTTTTGTGCTGTTTTTGATAATTCTGTAAACTCAGCCATTGAGGAGTGAAGTGCTTGAACTGCTGCAGCTGCTTCTTCAAAACCAACACCGAATTCTCTTGATGTGACAAAAGCTTCGCTAGCAGCATCATTAAACTGCCCCATGGCACCAACTGATTTGTTTAAGTTCGCTAATGCTACATCTTGTGCTATTGCCATAAGAACTGTTGACTCCCATATCTTTGAGCCAAGAGAAGCCAGCATATTCATTGGGCTTAATATATTGGTTATCGTAGCTCTGGCATCATTCAGTTGTTCGGACCAACCTTCATTTGCATTCCTTGTTTTTATTGCTTCAATAAGAACATTCTTTTGCCCTTCTCTTACACCGAGCATTGTTCCAAAAACATTGTTTAATGCTTCGTTTTGTTCATTGATATTGTTGGCGGCTTGTCCCGTGAGGGCCACCTTCTTCTCCTGCGACTCCAGCTCCTCAATAATCTGTGCATTGGTGCCTATATTGATTGCATTAATTTTTTGTTGAATCGCAAGGATTTCTGCTTCGTTTTTTGCATTTGCTTCTAGTGCCTCTAGCTTTTTGTTGAGATCCTCGATTTCCTTGGCTCTGGCTTCCTCCCCCATCGCAAGCACAGTTTGCAGTTCTTTCAATTTCGCCCTTTCTATTTCGGCGGCTTTCATTCTAATATCTTGGCTTGCTTTTTGTCCTCTGAGGAAATCATTTTGAGCGAGAGCTTGATCTTGTTGGATTTTTAATATTTCTTTTTCTCTTTCAAGTCTTGCGATTGATGTATCTTCTTTCACTATATCATTATCATCGGGTGCCCTAACACCAAACATCACTGGAAGTGTTGCGAGGTTCGCAACAGCAATCAGAGATAATAAAGATAGGGCAATAAACAAAGTCATATATTATTCACCAGCAAAGGGACTCGCAAACCAAATCCCGTCTTCATTGAAATACCACTTCTTCGCTTGAAAGAATGGTGATATGGTTGTGCTTCCAGTTGCACTAAGATAAAACATACATCCATGATATTTTTCAGCATGTGCAGATAAAGAAACGAGATCTTCAAAGTCGTCCGAACCAGAAACAGCAGCAGAAAGCTTGGGAATGCACATAGTCGCGTTTTCCGTTGACCCAGATGGAGGCTCAGGAACTAGCTTCGTAAAAGCAGGTGGAGATGCCAATTTCTTCCTGGGATCTTGTTTTCTATCCGATTCTTGTTTAAAGAGACCTTCTCTGGCTCTTATACACTTGGCAACAATTTCAACTTTAAAATCAGGCTGTCCAAATAATTCTCTTGGTTGTCCAAGTGTCACTATTTCGTAATAGACATCGCCATACAAAACGAAGTCGCCTTCACGAACAAACAAGTCCTGATCTTCCGTCAACCTTCTTTTATGAAAATGTATCTCGATTGAAGACAACCTATCGATACCAAAGTTAGATGTAGTAGTGTTGCTGCCTTCCCACAAGACCAAAGCATATACTCTGATGGGGGCTAAGAAACTCTTTTCAATAGCCTCTCCATATATTGGGTGATAATCGGTGTGCTTTTCGCTTATTGGGTAATACAACACCTGTTGTCCGATGATTCTCTCTATAAGCTCATCGTTGACCTGTTTAACTAGATCTCTTTCTTTCTCTCCAAGAAATAACGGAGAGGGCGGCTGGGCCGGTTGTTCCCATATATTCTGAGCTTCGTCATTCTCGTCTACTGGCATAAATTATTCCTCAATTACCCAACATATACCGCTAATGGTATTTTCTCTTGAATCTTGTTAGCATTGTCAACAAGACCTGCGTCACTTTCCATAAGTTTAGAATAAGTAAGCTCGTCAAGCACTCCTTTGAGTTCCTCTCTTAGTTTTTCTTGTTCTTCCTTGGCTTCCGAAATAAGAGCTGGTCCATTCAAGGTCACAGACTCGCCTGGAATTGGAATAGTAGCTATTTTGCTCCTAACTTGCCCTAAAGTTTCCTTCGCCAACGAAAGGGCAAATCTTCTTATCCATTGCTTTCCGATTGAGTTGATATTCTCATATGGTATGTTGGCCAACGGCAAAGTGTTCATATTATTAATGCCGTTCATACCAATTTTAACTTCACCCTCGGTAAAGCTATCACTTGGAACCGTAAACTCAAACCATATTTTCTTAACATCGTTGGCACTAGGGATTGGAAACAATCTTATCTTATTGTTCCTCAATTCATATGACCAATGTGATAATCTAGTATATAAAGCATCTTCATATGCCATAGCTTGAAGTTTGTTCTGCCATACTGGGATGACCTCAAAGGTAGAGTCATCTGTGTATTGTCCGTAGTTGGATAAATTGCCAACAGTGTTCAGCCCACCATAATAACCATAAAATCTCCACATCGCCCTGGGTGTCTTGTAGAAGACTCTCTTAATAAGGACTTTCGTAAAGTTTGGATTCTCTCCAACTTTGCCGTAAAACGAAGAGTTGACATCTGCCGAAGCACTTTCCACGATTGTTTGCAAGTCGTAATCCTGAACATTGGCTGTGGTCTCTATAGATGCTGAGTATACCGTTGAGTTACCGCCGATGTTTGCCTCTTCCGATATACCGTCTGCTACTCGTCTAGCATAACCAAAATTAAATTCTGGAAATTTAAGAGTAACATGTGTTCCGCTTAAAGTGTTCTTCAGATCACCATCTTTCAACTCCCCATCTTGGTCGAAAGTACCAGTGGTGTTGCCCAAGAAATCAGAAAGAACATTCTTCGACTGATGGATATTCATCAAATATGAATATTCAAGAACCGCTTCTTCGTATGAAGCATAAACATTGCCTTCTGTGATCTCCAAGTCAAGGACATCGCCGCCAAGCTTCTTATAGACATAAGCAACTTGATCAGCAGCACCTGATACGAAATCACCCGATGTTGAGTAAATTCCATACGGAAGAGTTCCGGTTACGCTAGTAAGAGTGCCAGTGGCTGGCAAAACTACAGCACTTGTTTGGCTTTTCGGGTCTAGGTCGGGGACAGACATTCATGTGTTCTCCTGTTTTAAAAACTCATATATAAATAGTTTAAAAAGAAAAAGCCTCCAACATAAGTCGGAGGCTTTTTTCACTATTAATCAACTAGTGCTAGATTCAGGAACCAAGCATGTTGTGAATAACAACAAGACCATACATATCAGGTCGAACCATCTTCTTGCCGTAGCGAGTCATGACACCCTTTCTCGGCACGAAGTCCTCAACCCCAAAGATGGTGGGGGTAACTTGCAGCGGGACATACGGAGCATATACGAAGCCACTTTCAAGGAAGCTTCCACCCTTTCGTCCAACTAAGACCAAGTTGCGTGGGAAATAGGGGTCAACATAGACATCCCATTTCTTATTAATGCTACCAGTCTTGTGAGCACCAGCAGTACCACTCTTATCTTCATGAGTAATGTCAGCTCGGAAGCCAGACGTAAACTCAAGGATATTAGCAGCCTCGGGGCTAACAACCAAGAAAGTTGCTCCACCTCTCAAGGTCTTACGGTGAATGTTAGCACTCACATCGTTGACAACCTCAAGAAGAGTCTCATACCACTCGGATACAGTACCCGTAAAGTCAGCAGTAGCAGTCGTAAGAACACCACTGTCTCTGTCCACAAAGAGGCCAGGCAATCGCGACCAATGATAGGTAGCAGCAGTTGCTCCCTTAACCAACTCATTAAGCATCTCTTGATCGATTTCCAAAGCAATTTGCTCAGAAAGGATAGAGGTAAGCTCAACTTCGGCATCAAGATTATGATAAGCATTCAAATCTTGACCAAGTTCCGGAGTCCACTTAGCTTTGAGTTTCTTGGTAACTGCGGTAATAGCAACACTATCCACCTTGATATCAATCTCAGGGATAGACTGCTTAGTATCTCCGTTGCCTGGACCTTCCAGTCCCCACTCAGCAGCACCAACAACCGAGCCAAGAGCATCGCCAGAAGCGAGGTTATCTCGGAGCGGAATAGATGCCGTAATGGGCTGAGAACCATTATCAGAATTGGTAATTGCGGATGCATCCCAAAGGACGAAATCCAATGTATTACCAGTTCGATTAGTCAAGCGACGAACAATAGAGCCAGATGGAAAGTCCGATGTGCTAATCGCAATAAGATCTTCCAAGTTAACAGTGTCCATCTCTGCCTGTGACAACGCAACCGTTGCACCGGCCACAACACCACCGGCTGCCAGGAGATCCGGATCGTGTCGAATACGATTTAGGCCGTCGTTGTTCAAAGAACCAACAGCAACACTAGCAGAAAGCGGAATAGAAGCAACCGCACTTGTTCCGTTAACTGAACCAGTTGGGGATGCATATCCGTTGTTCAAATTGTAGAACGACTTCTCAGCACCGCCGGCTTGACCTAAATCAACACCGCCAGTAAGCTGGGAGCCGACAACATCGCCACCATACACCGAACCAGTTCCGTTTCCGCCTAGACGCCCAGTAGTGTCATCACTATGGGTGAAGTCCAAGAAGAAGATGAGTCCAGATGGTAAGCTCATCGGCTGAACTGAAACCAACTCGTTGGCAACCAGTCCACCAAATACACGACGAACGATTGGGAAAGCAACAGATGCGAACCCTTGTACATCGCCAGCAGCCATTGAACTATGCTCACGCAAAAGTTCCTTAGCTTGATTTTCTAATAGAGCAGCCATGCTGGCCTTCTTGCGGTCGTCTCCAAGTCCTTCTAAAAGACCAGTTTTCTCCCACTTAGACTGAACGGCGGCTCCTTCTTTTTGAAGGTCTCGGTCTACGATACCCTCAGTTAATGTTTCTAAAAAAGACATTTTTGTTCCTCCTTAAATTTTGTCTCTTTAGATGATACCAGCAAGTTTCTGATTTCTTTTCAATGCTGATTCATCTCTCACTACATCTTTGTTCCTTCGAACTACAGACATAGTGTTTTTGTTTACCGCTTCGCTAAGTGATTTTGGAGCCTTTTTCTTCTGACTGCCCACTCCGCTCTGAAGGGTTTCGTAGACGACTTTAGCTTCGTCTACTGTCTTCACTTTAGAGATAGCCTCGGCAATTTGTTCTTTTTGCCGCTCATTCAAGGAGTCACTATCTAAAATTTGATTCTTATATACGAGTTTTGCATTTGAGAGGCTTATGTCTTCCAGGATCTTGGAAGACTTTACTACGAGCCCTTTCAACTTTTTAACCTCGCTAACGAGTTCTTTATTTTTTTCTAAAATAGAATTATGTTTCTCTACCAATTCTTGATTCTTGTTTTTTGCTTCTTGGAGTTCCTCTTCAATGTCTTCCTCTGGTGTCTCTTGCTCTTTCGCCAAAATAATATCAGCGGCAACCTCTTTTTCAATCTCAGTTGCTTCTGCTGCTGGCTTTCCACGAGGTACAACATTCATGTCAACAACAAGTTTCTCTAAAATGTCATTGATTTCTCCTTCGTCTAATTCAATCTCTTCATCCACTTCCTCTTCAAGCTTGCCGCCGAGACTCATAGCCACGGCTTCTTCCGAATCCGGATCGACCCCTTCTTCGTCTAGCTCCGAAGCCTGATCTATTAGTGCTCCGAGATCAATTTCCACTTCTTCTTCATCATCGGGGCAAGGGCAAAGTTTTTCACCGCCTGCAGCTGCTTCTGGTAAGCCTTCGGCTGCACCAAGGGACAGTTTAACACCACCCTCTTCGCCTTCCTCTGGCAGAGGCATATCTTCCTCCGCCTCAACTATCTCGTCTTCTTCGAGCATGGCAGAGACAGCTTCTTTGACCTCAGAAGAGTACTTCTCTATAATTTGTTCTTCTGCGTTCTTGAGTGCCGCTTCTTTCAAAGCCGAAGCATCAATTATCGCTTGTTCTAACATAGATGACATATTTTTTCTCCATTAGGGCAAAAACACAAATTTGTACAATAAGTAGTGCAATAAATTGTAAAAAGTAGTGTAATAAATTGCAAAAACACTATTATTTTACCTGTTAATTACCACAAACAAGAATAGCAAGCTCGCAGAAGCCCCAGACAAGCGTCATCCTGCAACCAAGTTGCATGATTAAAAGCCTTTATATGGTGAAATACAGCTTTATTAAACGGATCCTGATGTAGCAGGAACTTCATTCTCAACAAGTACCCTAACACTATCTGGGATTTCCAGCTTTGTTGTCAAGGAGTCTTTTTTCGAGGAGTCTTTTTTCGAGGATTCCCCAGTGCTGTCAACCTGGGTGTGTGTTTTCTTTTCTTCTGATGTTTTGTTTTTGTTTCTCTTGCGGGGTGTCTTTTGTGGGTAACGGGAAGCTAGACCCTCAGACACCAACATCTCGTTGACATTCTGCTCACCTAAGAAGATTGTACCTATTATTCTTCCGTATTTGCCAGTTCGGTCTTTGATCGTCTGAATGGACACCTCTTTGCCCAGGATTAATTCTGAAAGTCTTTCTTTGGCAGCATTTGCCAAAGTCTTTTCTTCCTTTCTCAGTTCTGCAGTATCTATATTTGCAAGGCGTATTGTCTTACTCTTTAGTACCACCCCAAACCCAAGATAGATATCAGCACGGCAAGTATCGCCATCATAAACAGAAACAATCTTCGCTTTATAAACATGATGGTTGGCGTTCTTGGTCATCACTATTAAGTAGTTCGGCGATATACTACGGCTCACAAAAAAACAGCATTCCAAAAAAAACCCAGCACACGGGTGCTGGGAGAGAAAAACCTATTACTAGAGTTTGTTCTTTACTAAATCAAAAAAGACAATGACTAGTCACTGCTAAACGGGGATGGATACCAAGATCCACTCTCGCAGAAGTACCACTTTTCAGTATTAGCAAAATATATTGCCGCGTCACCGCTTGATGGGGCCGTTCCTGAAAGATAGATCATTGATCCATTATACGACGACGGCGAGGCCGCCATGTCATTCAGTTGAGCAACATCGGTAACCCCGTCAAACTTGCCAATTTGCAAACGGCCGCCGACTGATGCGGTGGTGCTTGCTAAACTACCAAGAGTGGAGTTACCCGTAGCAGACAAGGTAGTGACTGTTGCAGCAGCAGCAGTGTTCGCACCAAGGATGCCATCAACATTAGTTGCTGTAACTGTGTCGATGTGTCCAGTGTCAATGTGAGCTTCTGCAAACTGAAGGGCGCTTGTACCCAAGTCACTTGTGCTATCCGCGAGAGGAATCAAGTCACTGTCAAACCGACCTGTTACAGTAATACTGTCAGTAACTGCATTGCCCAAATCAACATCGCCAGTTGCAGACAAGGTAGTGACTGTTGCAGCAGCAGCAGAGTTCGCACCAAGGATGCCATCAACATTAGTTGCTGTAACTGTGTCGATGTGTCCAGTGTCAATGTGAGCTTCTGCAAACTGAAGGGTGCTTGTACCCAAGTCACTTGTGCTATCCGCGAGAGGAATCAAGTCACTGTCAAACCGACCTGTTACAGTAATACTGTCAGTAGTTGCATTGCCCAAATCAACATCGCCAGTTGCAGACAAGGTTGTTGCAGACACTGCAGCAAGAGTCGAGGCACCTGTGACATTAAGAGTGCTTTGCAAGGTTGTTGCGCCTTCAGCATTAAGAGTTCCGTTAAGATCAGTGTTACCACTTGCATCAACAGTGAACTCAGTCATTGTGATTGTGCCAACCGTCAAGTCGCCAGAGGCATCGATGTTTGTTAGACCACTAGCTGCACCAGCAGTGATAGTTGCTGTTCCGTCAGTCAAAGACCCACCAGTGACAGCACCGTCAGTGCTCACAGAGGCTGCGGCCATTCCAGCAGAACCAGAGAGGGTTCCAGCAGTCAATTTATCCGCGTTTGGGTTGTATTTCAGGCCACCGTCTGTATCATTGTAGAAGGTTGCATTGTTTACTGTACCAACTGAATCCACGAAAGGAACGTAGTAAGTCACATCGTCGGATTTGCCTACCAAATCCACATTCTCAGAGCTGATGTTCGTCAATTCAGAACCGTCTCCGTAAATATACGAACCGGATATTTTCCCATCTGCTTTAATGTCATAGGCGTTTGAACTACTAACATTCAAAGTACCTGTCATTTGTTGGTTGTTTGCGGTGCTACCATAAGCACCAATGATGGCTGTACCATCGTCTAAAAATTTATGTACTGTGTTGGCTGAGCCTGAATATACGGCTATGCCTCGTTTTGCTACCATGTTATTATTTTCTCCTTGTTGAGAGCAGGAACCCGAAAGTCCCCACTCTATGTGTTTTATTGCACCAGCAGAAGTGTTGGCGTAATAATTGTAAATTCCTGTTGATTCTCCGTCACTAATATTTCTACCGCTGGTGGCACCCCAATCGGCAATTGCTAAATGTAGAGTATTTCCGCTCAGTGCAATTGATGCGGGAGGGCGCCCGTAAGAGGATGCTGTTATATATGTGTCGGTAAGCGGAGAGATCCATCGGGTCTCGCTGACATCGCTCCCTGTCTGAACAATGCGAGTCCTGGCATTAGCATATCCATCCGTAGATACTACGATAATTCCGCCTGAACTACTAACAATGTTTGTGTCGAAGCCGTAATATGAATGAAGGAGGTTTTCTTGTTGACCGTAATATGTGCCGGTGAGATGGTGTAGTTGCGAAATCCCTTCATCATTCTTTCTGAAGATATATATCTCCCCTTGGCCATTGGCATAACCGGCACCACTGGAAGAGAGGTGTAAACTGTCAGGAGACCCGCCGGCAATGTATATCCCATCGCTACCACTGACCATATCAACGGATGCACCAAAGCGGAAACCCATACGTTCATTGTCGGCGGTTCCGTTGTCGAATCGATATAATTGATTGAGTTCGTTAAGTTCTGGTTCTATTCTCGTGTCTGTAAATGTCCCTGCCGAAATATCATATTCGAAAAGGGTCACACGACCGGCGCCAGGGGCATTTGAACCGGAAGATACCTGTGCAGGTCTGCCGGCGGCGGCGGCGATGTAAAGACTGTTGCCATCGGCAACCATCTTGTTTGAGAGTCCTAGGTATTCTAGAGCATATTCCGTCGAAGCAGTTAGTGCTGCGACATATTCTACCCCAGAACTCGAACTTTTATGCAACTGGATGCCGCCTTGTCCGCTGGAAACCGTGGAGGTGCCCTGAGCAGTTGTGCTCAGTCTCAGATCGTGAAAAGCGATATATACATCGCCGGCATCGTCTTGTGCGAGAGATATTGGATTATGAGGATAACCAGTGCTAATGCCTTGATCATTATTCCACCAGTTGCCGGTCCCCATGCCGCCGGCATGTGAACCGCCAATAGATCCAGTGAATGTTGCTACAGTAGAGATCCCTGAACTGTTTGAGAGAAGAAGAAACACTTTTCCTTTTCGTGTGCCGCCGAATTCACTCCACAAAGGAGCACTTGTCGCTATGTATATACCGTTGGAAGAACTAATGGCATCCACGGCAAACCCGAAAGCACCATTTATCTCGGTATCGTCACCAGTGGCTGGCCAGGTAATTGGAAGTCCCTCTACTGGCACATATTCATCGGGCAGAGTCCTTGTGATACTGTTTGGTTCTGCTGTCGAACTTGACAAGTCAGCGGGAGCGAGCAAGTGAGTACGGATTCCGGTACTGCTGCTTAAGTACATGTACATACCACCGATGTACGTGGTTGCATTATAGGGGTCGCCGCCGCCGGATGCGGGGTAGTGGGTGTATGGTTGTTCGGAAGCAAAGGGTTGGCCAGCAAAACTGTACACCCCTTCGTCTGTCGGCAACACCTTCTGAGAGTAACCGTATCTATGATATTGGTGCTGGACTGCCCATGTTCTTGGCGGATCAAGATTCGAGATGCCAGTCCCACCTAGGTACAAGTTTGCCGAAGCACTGGAAAAGTACGCACTGTTATAAGAACTTGATAGGGCGCAGGACATAGAAAGACACCTAGACGCAAAAAGATGCGATAATGAGGATATTCAAATCAAAATAATGGCAACAGTGCCAAGTATTACTGAACTGTCAAGATAAAACCACCTTAAGCCAAAAAAAAGAACCGGGGGTGGTGTTCAAGTAATGTGTATCAAATATGATGTGTCATCAAACGATGTATCATCAACTGCTAGTAATTAGTCTATGGGCGGGTATAAAGAAAAAAGCTTTGTCTATATCTTTCTTTTTTTCTCTATCTTATATCGCTTATCTATAAGGTTGTGTGCATTGTATTTTGCACAGGCGATATTTGCCGTTAAATATAAGTAGTGTGCTAAATCCCCAAAAGACATTTTTTTATTTTTATTTTTCAGATCTATCGAAAAAGGCAGATCCGCCTAGGTTTCACTGGCGATATTCATCTATATAGTCGCTGCATATTCCGGCACACGCAATCGATGTATGATTAACACTTTCGGGGAGCACACAAATAGAATTCTCTGTCAACTCTTTTCCTGGATATGTCCACAAGTATCCCCTAGATGTAAGGGTGACATCATCTTCCTGGTGCCAAAAGCAGTGAATGTCGCTTTTCATCATTTCGTGCAAGGCTTCTATATTTTTGGCATGACACCAGAATTTATCATTAAGCAAAAAACTTTTGTCTGTCTCATACTGTGGCTCGTCGTGACCAAGGAACCATGTGTCATTGATGTGCCAAACATCTATTTCCACTTCGAACCCAGCAGAGACTGCTTCCACAATGTAGTCAGGAGAGTTTTCTCTCTCTGTGTTTTTTTCCGATATGTTTCCCCTATGGGATATTAAAATTATATTCATCACCCTTGCTGTGCTCCTATCATACTCTTCTGTCGTCATAAGTTGTCATAAAAGGGCTTTTACAAGTATAGCGTGGGTATTTTATCCACATCGGACGAATTATGTCACATATCTCATCCCAAACATCAGAATGCCCAGAACTCTCAATTAAAAATTGATCTTCCAAAAAACCATTTTCAATTTCAATATCGTATCCAAGGTCGCGGTTTATGGAAACAACTTCGAATCCCTCATATAATATACAATACAGTCCATAAATATGATAATCAAAATCGACCCAAGTAATATCTCTAAATTTATTAAAAATATTAGTAATATCTTTGAACCTCTGAAATGTCTCCCTTTCATAAATAGGAATTTCGTTGAACCAAAAAAATTCACAAAAATTATTGAGAGCGCTCCTAAGTGTTTCGTAGTGTTCTGGAAAAAACTTACCAGCCGGATCCTCAAGTGTCATACGATGAAATATCTTGTGAGTCGTTGAACTATAAAACTTTTTCTTATTGTGCCATTCTTTGAACAGCTTTGATACATCTGCGCTTGAGGTGAAACTTGACTCAGAATCTATGGCGGCGATATATTTATAATTATTTTTAGAAAAAAGTTCATCTATTGCATAAAACTTTTTTTTAGTGATTATTCCAGATGTTTCTTGCAAAGTTGGATTATAAGATAAATCATATATTATCGGAGTATAAGATAAATCTGGATTATTTAAAGCAAATTCTTCCTGCTCTTCTTCGTTAGAGAAAATAGGATAAATGTCTATTCCAGAAAACAAATCGTTATAAGATTTTATTAATCTTCTTCCGTATTTAAATTTATCGCGGTGTACGGGAAATACAAATGCGCAAGTCCCTTTTTGAGTCTCCATATTATTTCTCCTCCATGTTGTATCCGATTTCCCCCATCAAGCCAGAATGGAGCAGCTTATTAAACAATTCTACATCTTGTTTTGAGTATAACTCCATGCTTTCTTCAAGTGTTCTTATTTTTGCTTTCTTTGTCGATAAGAGCCCCCCCGGCAGCACATCGTTGCCTGGTGTGTCTAGTACTTGATTTCCGAATTCTAACCCGAACTTTTCGCAAATCAAAGAAAGAGTGTGTTCAGGATCGACCATGAGTTCTTCGTGTCTAACCATTAGAGAGATGTCGGGGTTTTCTTGGCAAAACCGATAGTAGTTTCCGTTTGTGTCGTTCCACACGGATACCCAGTGCGGGTCGAGGGGGAGATCCGGTGCTCGGTTTGTCGAAGATGTCTGGAGTTCTTGGATAAAGTCTGGCATTCTTGCTTTTATCTCGGCGTCACTAGAACCTCCAGTGTGTGGCTCCGAGTCGTATGGTGTTAAGGTATCTATTGCCTTAACAAAATCGTATCCAGAAACAGACAAGTACCAGATATAAGGATTCCGAACAATAAACAGATAAAACACTTTGTTGTTATCTAACTTTTTTTGTAATTCCCGCAAATATACTTTCTTTTCTTCCAAATAAACTTCTTCGTCTGGTTCATGCTTAAATTTTGTCTGATTAAAATATTTGCTCTGATACCAGCGACGGGGGGATTGGTGCATATGCCCAAGTTGAGTTTCTTCCCACCTTGGGCCGGTTCTCTTAGAGGCGAGGAATTCGTCCAGAAAATAACAGTCTTTTATGTTGTTGCTGACAAGATATCTAAAATAATGATTTCCAGATCTCGGAAGTCCAACCATTTTTATCGCGTGGTGGTGCCCAAATGACAATAAATCTTTTTTTACTTCTTCTGGTGATAAGCTATCTGTTGGCATCTTCTTTTCTCTCCTTTTTTTTAATGTGAATTTCTTGTGTTAAACAATGTTTGGTGCTTTACTTCTAAATGTTTCCAAGTGTTTGGCTGTAATTTTAAAAGGTTCCTCTAGGCAATCGCCTTCAAAATGTTTTTATAGCATTTATACACCCCTACCTCTTCTTTCAAAACCTCTTCCAGTTCCGAGCGGCGGTAAGACTTGTCCGTGTTTTGAGCTTTGGAGGAGTTTAGCTTTTTGTCGGTGTCAGAATCAAGAACCAACCCTGTCATAGAGCCCAAAACTTTTAAGGTATCTTCCATTTCGTCAGTAATCCCCACAAAATCAAATTTTTCAAAATCTATATTATACCATTGTTGTGGGAAAACTATGCCGGGTCCATGGACCCGTTCGCCAGCGGCGATGGGGCATTTCTTTGGGGGCACTAATCCGTAGTTTCGTATCATTTCTCTGGAGAGGTGATAGTGTTTGATTTTGTAATCCATGTACTCCTCAAATTCCATTTCTCTAGTGAGTTCGTCCTCGTGGCCGGGAAGATCCTTAAAATAATGATAATAAGAATAGAACATATCTACCGGGTGGCGAATAAGTGTGAAATAAAAATCATCCTCTTTGGGAGTGAAATAACTTGGATCAAAAGCATGGTGCGACAGTGCGAACTCAACCGGTGACCCTGGCTTTGTGCTCAAGATTTCCTCTACGGCGCGATCTCCAAGGATACCATAATCAACATATTCGGCCCTGTAGTTTACCCTGGTCTGGAATTGCTCCAGGATAAAATTACCTCCCGTTTTAAGTATATGGTGAAAATATATCATAGGGATCTCCCTCCTCGCGGCACTTAATCATTCTTCTGGGGTTTTTAGTTCCTTTGCACGAAAAGAATCCAAATTTTTCAACATCAAATAAAAATGCTGTTCATTTCCATAGTCGGCTGGCGGTACCGATTCATCAATCTCATCAAAAGACTCTTTAATACACGTAGCTTCCTCATATCCGGAGTAGTCCCAGAGATCCAAGTGATATGTCTCTCGTTGACCGTTGTGGCTACAGGTAGCAAGAAAGGGTGCGGTCTGTTTCACAGAAACAATGTCAAAGAAGGATTTCATAATAGATTTTCTATGTTTAAAGTCTATCTCGTCAATATCAGACAACAAAAGGTGGCTCATCCCTATAATCTGTTCTGGCGTTATGTGAGCCCAGGGAGGCCCAACGAACCTAGCAATATCGGAAGGTGCCTTCTTCTCTTCTATATAGCTTATACCTCCTATATGCGATTTAAACCTGTCTGTGTCCTCATCTGAAAACCAGCCACCATTTTCGCAAAACTCTAGACATTTATTAATTATTCTTTTCATATGCTCAGTTTTGCACCCGAAAACATGGTCGCTTGGGTGCCACGGCCTTATTTCAGGCTTTCTAAAGTATGTGCTGGTGGTAACCAGCTTATTTTCGCCGGCCACGACCTTTTCCATCACAGGAGAAAGATCCGTGTAATATTCATCTGTTCTGACCTTTATGACATATTCAGTGTCAACTTGCTCTAGCGCCTTCTTGACCAGGAAAAACTGCCTATAGCAGTTGGCAGTGTTATAGACCCTAGCATCAAACAGGTCTCGATCTCCGATGGAAGGCTCTATGTGAAGGCTTACTCTTGGGTTGTGCTCTATTTGAGAACTATATCTTTTATTGAACTTGTCAATCGAGTGCTGAATGTCTGTTGCGGGATTAAAAGATATTTTCCTGCCGCCCACTGAAACCTTATCCCAGACGACAATATTGACATCTGCCGAAGAAAGGTAGTTTGGCAAATTTGGCAAAAATATTGGACTATAAGGCCCCTGCACTATAATGGTAAAATCTTTCATTCGTGGTTCTTTAGGAAATAATTTAGGTCTTCCGGGGTTCCTATGCCCCACATGCCGTCAAATTGAAATATCTTTACTTTTTTGCCATCTTCGATAGCTTGGTTAAACACAGGACAAACATAAAACTCATTATTAAATCTTATGTTTTTTTCTATCATCTCCTCTGCATACTTAACATAATCAGAGCCCCTTCTCCAGAAATATATTCCAGCGGTGGCAATATTGCTTATCGGGTCTTTCTCTGCCACCCTAGTAACATAACCAGACTCATCTATTTCCGCGAAACTCCACTTTGGGTGGGTGGCCTCAAAAGTTAACATTCCGGCATCAATACCATCTGCCATCATCGAGTACATAAACTCATTACTATCCCAATCCAAAAACTGATCAGAATTGGCAAATAAGAGCGGATCATCATTGTCGATCAAGTCTTTGGCCAAGAGGGTTGTGCAAGCCGCACCTTCGGTAACTCCATCGACTTGAACAATTTCGCAGCCAGGAGATATCACTCCTAAAAGATTCTTTAAGCTATATTTTTCATAGTGAGATTTTTGAGTAACAAAGATGTGTCTTGCTTGGATGTTTAGGTTCTCCACCACCACCTGAATCATCGGCCTTTTGCCCACTTCGATGAGTGGCTTGGGGAATGTATACCCCGCCTTCTCAAACCTTGAGCCGGCACCGGCCATGGGAATCAAAACATTCATTTTGCCTCCCTGCCATCTTGGTCGGACATCTGCACTTTGAGACCCCTCTTTGATACAGTTGAATATCTTTTCCCTTGTTACATCTTTGCTATCCATAACTGCACACAAGTGAGCGCCGCTTTCGACGGCAGCTTTTCGGCCATGGTGGGAGTCTTCCACTATCAGTGTTTCACGCGGAGAAACCTTATTTCGCAACATACACTTCATGTAGATTTCTGGGTGTGGCTTCGAATTTTCCACATCCTGGTTGCTGTACATGTAGTCAATGTATTCGAAGAAGCCCTTCCGTATCAATTGAAGCTTAGCCGTATCCCTGATCGAATTAGTTGCGCAAGCAACTGCTATGCCCTTTTCTTTAAGTTCCTTTAAGATTTCTATGACTCTATAATCTGGTGTGAACTGATCTATGATCTTTAATGTCTCTTTCTGTTTTTTTGACCATATTTCATCGTGAAGGTGTGCTGGCAATCCCTTTTCTTTTGTCAAGATTTTCAATTTTTTCGAAGTAGAAAGACCATCATATTTCGCCAAATGTTCATCTCTGGAAATAACATATTCTTCTCCGCAGGATTTCAGTGCAGTATTTAAGGATTCATAGTGAATCTCTCTCGCATCAACCAAGACTCCATCCAAATCAAAAACAACAAGTTTTATAGTCATTAGAAACCTCCAACCGTTTCGCATAGTAATTAGTGCCGAGCCCTGTTATAGCACAAACCAAAAACTGCTTGAGGAACGGCGGGGGAAACAAAAAAAGTAAAAATCAAAAAACCAATATCTTCATATATGTAAATAGGCTTCAGCAAACAGTAATACCGGCACTATTTATTCTATGGTAAAAAAAATCAAGAAAAGAACAAGAATGGAAAAGGCGAAAATAAACAAACTTCGGCTCGTCCTTCAATTCTCCAGTGCATCTCTATCTGAGACAAAGGTAATATATGAGGAGTGTCTAAAGGAGTTTGGCAGCAAGTTTAACAACAGCAGCGATGGTGATGAAGTAGCGGAAGACAGCGGGTGCGCCGCTAAGTCGCTAGAAGACGAAGGAGGCGAACCACAAGGGGCCACAGAGTCAGATCCGTCCCCAGAAAAGAAGAGTGACAAAAACCAAGAAAAAGCCGATGAAGATATGAAGAAAATCTACAGAAAAATAGCACTCAGCACCCACCCAGACAAGCTGCTCGGGGTAGAACAGCACGAAGCAGAACACAAGATCGAATTGTACAAAAGTGCAGTGTCGGCAATGGAAAACAGAGATGGTGGGGGCCTACTCAGAATAGCACACGAATTAAGTATAGAAATCGACATGGATTTCGAAAAAGAGATCATGTGGATCGAAAAGAAAGTGGCTGAGCTGCAAGATGAAATAAACCATCTTTACAAATCAGATGCTTGGCTGTGGTACCACTCAGAAGGGGAGAAGAAGGAGGATATAGAGAAGTTCGTTAAAGAAAGAACTTCTTCTTAGTCCCTATTGAAAGACACTTGTTGTCTATTGTGTGTTATCATCTCGCTGCACTACGAAGATCACCACCAAAAAGACCAGCAGTAAAAACACCATCTTCAAACTCATGTTGGCTCTTGTAGCATTGGCAAGCGGAGGGTTGGGGGCTCTTAGTCAGTCAACCCAGAACCCGTGAGCTGAAACATCTGATTTTCGGGAACATTCGTTAATTGTGCGAACATCTCAAAGGTAGCAGTGCCGGCAGCAGCTGTGGACAAATATATCTCTTTGCATTTAGCAGTGAAGGTATAAGAGCTGCCAGATGCTACTGTAAAGTAATGGTTGCCGCCGATAACATTCCCGGCAGCAGCTGGATTAAAGTAAACTCTCAGGCCGTCCGTGCCAATGTTCGCAACTGTTATCTCTTTAGTTACTTTCGGAAAAGAGATTTGTAACTCTGTCGCTCCAGTGATAGTGGAGCCTGTCAAGTAGGGGATGCCCGATACTTGATATGCTGCTGAGTTTCCTATCCCGTTAACGGGGACAAATGATTTTGTTGTAAATCCGGGACCGGCCATATCTTACCTCTCTTTCTCTTTGTTTTTGTTTTTCTCTATCAAGCGTTCTCTGTTGACTTTCTTTTCTCTTCTTATGGTAGACTTCTTCTTATGGTACAGCCTGTCCACACATTGCTCTATTATTTTGAGCTTTTTTGTCTTATTGATAAACCTCTTGATCAATTTATCGTTTGTTTCGTTCTCTCGTCTTCTAATAGTAAACATCTATCACCTTCTCCAACTAATTATTCATTCTTTCTAATAATTCCCTATGTTTGTTGCTATTACCAAACAATTTACTGATATCTGCCCCTGGATCGCCCGGATCTACACCGGAAAGTGCTTGACCGGGTGCTGAATCCACTGGGATCGGAGTCGTTCCCTCGAAAACATCAATTCCACCATAAGATTCGCTACCGATGTTGTCCAAAAGGCTTTTGCGGTACTCATCAAGCTTCTGGTGGCTCATTTCTTGCTTTTCTTCCTGTTTTTCTGCAACTTTCTCTTTGTTTTCAACAATGTTGCCTGCTTTCTGCTGCTTGGCCTCAACTATTGTCTGTTGGTTGAGCCCCTTGAACACTTCCGAGATAACACTTGATAACAAACCGTCTTCTAAGAGCGACTCTTTGATGCATTCTGCCACAATTGGCTTGAGAACTTGCTTTAATTGGCTTTTTTTCATATTTAACCCACAATGTCGTTTAACAGACGATTCAATCTGTCTGCTTTTGAGAATAAATCTTTCTCAATGCCTTCTGAAATGTTCATATATGCTCCGGTCGTAGATGGTTCTGACACAAAGTCAAAACAAATCAGCTGAAAGTCGTCTTCAACGATTGTATCTCCATTAGATTCACGAACACTGCCGAGACCTCTGCTTGAAATCCCCAAAGAACATCCGGACTGTACAAGAGATCTTAAAATATTTCCA
>Ga0233439_10000971_pt1 | contig 38793 bp, 36 predicted proteins | sample SI_123_September_6_FD_182713 | JGI IMG/M metagenome (GOLD analysis project Ga0233439, IMG submission 182713) | Seawater microbial communities from Saanich Inlet, British Columbia, Canada - SI_123_September2016_100_MG | ecosystem: Environmental > Aquatic > Marine > Inlet | place: Canada: British... | reverse complement strand
ACATGGTTAAAGTGGCAGGTGCGATCGCTGATGGTATCCACGTCCACCCCATGCATTCCATGCCCTATATCGAAAACCGCCTGCTGCCGGGCCTTGTGGAGGGCGCGGCGCAAACCGGGCGGGATGCCGCCGCAATTGATTTGATCGTGCCGGTTTTTGCCATTCCAGGCGACAGCCCGGAAGAACGCGCGGCGGGTGTCTTGCGGTGTAAGACACAGATTGGTTTTTATGGTGCGACGCCGAACTATTCCTTCCAGTTCGATGATCTGGGTTATGTCGGCATGCGCGAAAAATTGCGGGTGCATCTGAAAAGCGGCGATACGGATGCGCTCGTTGCCCTGATCGATGACGAGATGATGGATCATTTCGGCATTGTCGCCCGTTGGGACGATCTGGCCGACCAGCTGATCGCCCGCTATTTGGGTAAGGCTAGCAGGGTCGTGATGTACTTGGCGGAAGAATCCATCCGGCAAAATCCCGATAACCTTGGCAAATGGAGCGAGATTGCCCGTGCCGTCCGGGCAGCGGCCTAAACACCATGCGCACCGATGTGAACACGGCGATGAACACACCGACAAACAGTGCCTTTCGGGAGCTAATGGACGTCCGCGCCCGGCCCGATAATGGGGTTGCGGACATTACCGGCGCGGACCCGGTCTTTTCCACGCGCTTCAAAGTCGCGGAAACAGGGGCCGGAGTGCTGGCTGCGATCGGGGTTGCAGTTTCTGATCTGTGGGAAATGAAGACCGGCCGTCGCCAGGCCACCGGGATTGATGTGCGTCATGCAGGTGCCGCTATCAACAGCTTCGCCTACCTGCAGAACGGTCACGGCGATGGTACTTATGAAACCGTGCCCGATAGCCCGGCGGCGCAAGTTGGCTATCAAATCTCGCAACCTTTTGCCACCAGGGATGACCGTTGGTTCCAACCTCATTTCGGCATTGCCCATTTGAAAGACCGGATGCTGGGCGTCTTGAAGTGCGAGGCGACACCGGAATCTATTGCGGCTGCCATTCGAAAGTGGGATGCCCAGACGCTGGAGGACGCCATCGCCGAGGCCAATGCCTGCGGCGGCATGGTGCGTGATAATGCGGAATGGCTGGCCCATCCTCATGGCAAGGCCCTCGCCGCCCAACCGGTTGTGGAGATTGAGAAGATCGGCGATAGCGCGCCGGAACCATTGCCAACGGATGGCCCGCCCCTGGCAGGCCTCCGTGTATTGGATCTGACCCGCATTCTGGCCGGCCCCGTCGCGGCCCGGACCTTTGCCGAACATGGCGCAGACGTCTTGATGGTTGCCGCAAAGGGCATGCCGCAGATTAAGAAGTTCGTCATTGATCTCTCCCACGGCAAACGCAGTTGCTATCTGAATTTGAATGAGGCTATGGAAGCGGCACAGTTGCGGCAGCTGGTACGCAGTGGCGATGTCTTCTCCCAAGGCTACCGCCCAGGTGTGCTGGCGGCGCGCGGCTTTGGGCCGGCGGAACTGGCAGCCCTGCGTCCGGGCCTGATCTATACCTCCATCAACTGCTATGGCCAGCACGGCCCCTTACAGGATAGGGCCGGGTGGGAACAGGTGGCCCAGGCCATGGTCGGTATCAGTTATGAAAACGGGCATCAAAACGGACATCAAATCCGGCATGGGAATGGCGGAGACAAACCGGCGTTATTGCCCGTTCCCGCCTGCGATTACATAACCGGTTATCTTGGGGCCTATGGCACCTTGTTGGCCTTGGCCCGGCGCGCCGTCGAAGGTGGCAGCTATCATGTCAAAGTATCCCTGTGTCAGACCGGCATGTTCCTCTATCGCCAGGGCCGGGTAGATTATGGGGCAAACGACATCGGCCTTTCCGAGGCAGAGGCACTGCCTTTGCAGATGACCGCTGAAAGCGTCTATGGCCCGATCCGCCATCTTGCCCCGGTTATAAAATTCTCGGAAACCAGGCCGCAATGGTCCAACCCGCCGCCCGCCTTGGGTGGTGATGCGCCGGCTTGGCTGAGTTAACGGATCGTCATGACTTGGCGGCAGTTCTATATTGATGGGGCCTGGGTTGCGCCAGAGGTGTCAGGCTATGAGGTTATTCCCACCGGAATGCCATAATGGGAAAGTTTTTACCCGTCACTGACTTCCCTTCGTCTGATGTCCGTGCTATCCGCACATAAATCAGAAATCCACAGTAGAATTTGAATTACCGATAGAGGTCGGGAGACATGAAGAAATACGAGCCGAACTTTAATGATCGGTTGGGTGCCGCCGCCAAGGCAAAGCAGGCCTTGGTTGAAAAGGCCCGCGCCAACGCCCCATCCAATGATCCGAAGTTTGCCGAGAAACTGGCTGCGCGAAAAGCTGCGGCTGAAGAGCGTAAAGCCCGTAGTGCCGAGCGTAGAGCAGCCAGATTGGCCGAAAAAGAAGCAAAGCTGGCAGAAAAAGCCCGCCTGATTGAGGAAGCCGCCGCCCGCGAAATCGCGGCGATCGAGGAACGCAAAGCAGCCCGTGATGCGAAATACGCCGCCCGCAAGGCCCGGCAAAAAAGATAGGCCGGGTACCCTGTACGCTATGCCGGGGAAGGTGCCTATTCCGGCACAATAATGGGTTCCAGTACCGGTTGGCCCAGGATCATGTCAGAGCCCTTTTCCGCGATCATCATGGTGGCGGCGTTCAGGTTGGCGGAGACCATGGCCGGCATGACAGAGGCGTCGACGACGCGTAGCTGTTCCATCCCCCGGACTTTTAGTTGATCATCCACAACTGCCGTCGGGTCCGTCTCCGGCCCCATGCGGCAGGTGCCCATGACATGAAAGGTTGTGTTGCCGTAGTGACGGGCGGCTTCCAGCAGTTCATCGTCACTTTGCACCTGGGCACCGGGATATTCCTCGACATCAAGATAGGGCTTCATAGACTCCGTATGCATCAGTTGCCGCGCGAATTTCATGGCACAGACCACCAGGCGTTGGTCTTCTGCATCTGACAGATAATTAGGCTGAATAATAGGTTTTTCGAACGGATCAGCGGTGCGCGCCCGCACCCACCCCTTGCTTTCGGGGCGATGCTGCCAACAGGCAACGGTGAAGCCCGGGTGATCGTCCAGCAGTCCATGGACCCCTACTTTATAACTGGCCGGTGTGAAGATAAATTGCAGGTCGTTGCTTTTTGTCGCTTCATTGGAATGCCAAAAGCCATAGACCATCGAGGGGCTCAAATTCACGATGCTTTTGGCACCAATCAGATACTTGGCAATTTCCCCTGCCAGTCGTATGCCTTTGGAGCGTTCATTGAGGGTTTCAATATTTTTGACCCGGGCGCTGAAGCGAGGTGCGTAATGATCACGCAGGTTTTCACCGACGCCTGCCATTTCGTGTGCCACATCTATGCCGAGGGGTTGCAATACGGATGCCGGCCCGATGCCCGATAGCTGTAACAGCTGGGGCGAATTGATCGCCCCGCCGCTTAAGATCACCTCACGATTGGCGCGGACTTCAAACTCCTTGCCGCCCCGCCCACCTTTGGCATAGGCAACGCCGACGGCGCGCTTGCCTTCCAACAGGATGCGGGAGGCATGGGCATTGGTTCGGAGTGTCAGATTGCTGCGGGATTTCGCAGGGTTTAGGAATGCCCGCGCCGTACTCATGCGCCGGCGGCCGTGAACCGTGCGCTGCACGTAGGAAATACCTTCCTGTTGTTTGCCGTTGTAATCAGGATTGCGCGGTAGGCCGATTTGTTGCGCCCCTTCAATGAATTTTTCGCACAATGGGTGGCTATAGTTCAGGTCCGTGACCTTTAAATTACCTTCCCGCCCCCGATACAAGTCATCCGCATCACCGATCCGCTGTTCACAGCGTTGGAAGTAGGGCAATACATCCGAATAGCCCCAATTCCTGTTGCCGCGCTGGGACCAGCTGTCGAAATCCATGCGCTGGCCACGGTTATAAATATGTCCGTTGATCGAAGAAGATCCGCCCAGGGTTTTGCCCCGAGGCACGTCGATGGACCGCCCCCCGGTCCAATGGCTGGGTTCGGATTGATACAGCCAGTTAATATTCGGATTGGTCAGGGTTTTGATAAAGCCGGCGGGAATATGGATATAGGGGTTCCAATCGGGGGGACCCGCTTCCAACAGGCAGACCGTATGCTTGCCGTCCGCCGTCAAGCGGTTGGCCAGAATACAGCCCGCAGACCCGGCACCGATAATTACATAGTCAAAACTGTCCGCCAACGGTCTATCTCCCAGGCTGTTTTATAATTGGGGCTAATAGAGCACATTGAGGTGGGAGGGGGAAGTTCCAGGCATATGAATGCATAAGACCGACCAAGCATTCAGCCCTGATGCGGACGAATTTCAGAGAATTCCAGAAATCGGCAATGCCAGGCTGGTGAGGCCTGCTGGATGGCGGTTATACGACCGTGTGTAACCTGATCGAAGGGACGGGGCCTAACGCCCTGCGTCGCGCTCGATCTTTTCCCGTTTGCTGGCGTATCCGCCAAACAGGATCGCCATACCGCCCATGAGGATGAATGTCGCTACCATCATCATGATCAACAGAAATAATTCACTCATAACCGGCCCTTTCCGCAACTGTACCCACAGGATTTACACCAAGACGGCAGTTTGGCCAAGACATTCTTGCCGAATTAAGAGCTATTCCTTGCGGGAAGCATCTTGCTGGCTGCCCGCGACGGACGATGCCAGATGCTCCAAACGATCCAGGCTTCCGGCGCGCAGAAGGGCCACGGCACAGGCCAGGTCATGGTCATCCATAGGTTTTGCCAGCAATTGATTGCAGCGTTCGCCCCGGATGGTCGCTCTGGGACCAATAACATGCGGGGTTGCCTCGCCCCGGCTCAAGGCACCTTTTAATTCCTCTTCCCGGCGGCCGGATTTTTTTCCGTCACTTTCTATCAACAGGTCGGGCAGAATGCCCCAGGCCTGGATGGTCCGGCCTGATGGGGTGTAATACAATGCCGTGGTCAGACGCAGGGCACCGGAATCGCCCATGGAAAATATCGTCTGCACCGAGCCTTTGCCAAACGAGCGATAGCCGACAACAATGGCCCGGTGGTTTTCCTGCAAGGCACCGGCCACAATCTCCGCCGCCGAGGCCGTGCCCTCGTTGACCAGAATGATAACCGTCTTGCCTGTTGCCAGGTCACCGTCGCTGGCCCGGAAAAGATCGTTGTCTTCTTCCAGCCGGCCACGAACAGAGACAATTGTGCCTTCATCCAGAAAAACATCCGATACCCGGATGGCTTGGCGTAACAGGCCGCCTGGATTATTCCGCAGGTCAACGATCAAGCCAAGACTGTTGCCGCCCAGGGCATCGTCAATTTTCGTCATTGCAGTACGCAAGCCCTGTTCCGTTCGTTGGCTGAAGCCCGATATGCGAATATAGCCGTAGTCCGCCTCCACCCTGTGCCGTACCGCCGGTACACGGATGACATCACGTACGATCAGAACCTCAAAGGGGTCGGTAACCTCTTCCCGCAACACGGTCAGGCGGATGGTCGTGCCCACCAGGCCACGCATGCGGCTGACGGCTTCACGCAGGGTCATGCCCTTGATCGGGGTGCCGTCCACATGGCTGATTTTGTCGCCGGTCTGCATGCCCGCACGCTGGGCCGGCGTGTCGTCGATGGGGGCGATTACCTTGACCAGGCCATCGTCCATGGTCACTTCCAACCCCAAGCCGGCAAATTTGCCGCTGATGCGGATTTTCAGCTCCTTATAGCTGTTGGGGTCCATATAGGCGCTGTGGGCATCCAAGGTATTCAGGCCCTTGTTCAGCGCCAGGGCGATGCGGCGGTATTCGCTGGGGGTTACTTCCGGTGCTTCTGCATCTTCGTCTTTCGCCGTCTTTTTGATTCCCGCCAGGGCCGCGTCATATTCTTTCAGGCCTTCCATGGTCGCTTTCAACAAGGGGGTTGAGTCCATTTCACGCAGATAGCGACGGCCGATAATTGGCAAAGTGCGCCGCAGGACGGCAGCTTCCTGTTCGTTTAATTCAATATTCAGGCGGGCGGCCTGTTCGACGATGAGTTCCTGGGTTCCCTTGGCCCAGGCCGCGCCCTGGCTGAGAAGTCCCAGGGCGGTGACTGCCGCCAAAAGCAACAATGCCCATGAGGCCGGGCATGAAGCCGGGCGCGTGATAATTCCGCACAGTTTTTTGCCATAGAACATGTTTGTGAGATCCCCCGACTACACCCGCTCGGCCAGCCAAATTGCCAGCCGGGTACCACTCTTAACGCTTCTGCTTAATATTTGGTAAGCAGGGGCGTCTTCAGCGCCATTTTCCAACGCCACATCGCGATGTTTCAGCTCATCTGCGCGAAATTCCGCGATTAATTGCCGCAATTCAGCTTCATCGCCTTCATCCAGGCTGTCTAGGGCGTCGAGCTGTTTTTGGTAATGTTCTTCGATCACGTCTTCGACCGCGACCGTGGTCGCCATGGCGGCCCGCTCACCCAGCAAAGCACTGCCCGCGCCCAGGGCATATCCAGCCAGACGCCAGATCGGGGACAGGGCCGTGGGGCGTACGCCACGTTCGGCAATCAATTTGTCAAATGCGGCCAGGTGCTCATTTTCCTGTTCCGCCATCTCCACCAATACAGGGGCGCAGGGGTGGTCTTTCAGGACAGCGATCTGGCCACGATAAATCTCCCGCGCGCCCAGCTCACCCGCTTGATTGACCCGGATCATCGGGCCGACCCTCGCTTGCCTGGCGGCATCACCTGGCAAAGTTGCCGGGCGGTGAGGGATTGCTTCCGGTGTTGCTTCAATCATCGCAATTATCTTGCTCTATATCCAACCAGGCCAGCGTAAAGCGCCAGTACAAAGGAGAATAGGACGTTGTAGCCCGCCATGGAAACACCAAACAGCGAAAAAGCAATTTCATCGCAACGGGTTACAGGCGCCGACATGATCTGCGCCCTCAGCTGCGCCAAGGTTTGGGTGGCACCGGTCTTGCCGACACAGGCTTCACTGCCGGCCCACCAATGCTGTTCCACCCCCACATGATAGACGGCAATGGCGGCATTGACCGCCAGGACGCCGGCACACAGTAGCAATATCCAGCGCGCCGCTTTGCCGGTCCGCATAGCGGGGTTTGCAGCAAGCAGGCACAGTCCGGCGACGATAACAAAGGGCCAGCGTTGATAGATGCACAGCACACAAGGGTACAGATCAAAGCCATATTGCCCGATGAAGGCCAGGGCCAGGGCCGTAACGGCTGCCAGGGGCACCAGGATCAGGGCCCATTTTGGGGCAAACAGCTGCGCAAACACCAAAATTTTCCCCCTAAAGAACCAGTTTGATCAAGGCGAAACCGCCGATCAGCAAAACCATGAACAGAATAAACAACAAACCCAGATAGCGTTCGATAAAGTCACGAATGGGCTCACCAAAGCGCCATAACAGCGCCGCGACAATGGTGAAACGAAGTCCCCGTGCCACGATGGAGGCGACCAGAAAAACCGGCAGGCTTAACCCCGTGACACCGGATGCAATGGTGATGACCTTGTAAGGGAAGGGCGTCAGACCGGCGATCAGGACAATCCAGACGCCCCATTCATTATAGCGCTCCTGAAATGAGGCGAATTTTTCGCCATAGCCGTAGAATTCCAGGATCGGCAATCCAATGGCGTCGAACAGATATAGCCCGATCATATAGCCCAATAATCCACCCAGGACGGAGGCGACGGTGCAAATGGCGGCGATCAAAAAGGCTTTGTGCCGCTGGGCCAAAACCATCGGAATCAAAATCACGTCGGGTGGGATGGGAAAGACCGAGCTTTCAATGAACGAGACCGCAGCCAGGGCCCAATTGGCGTGGCGATGCCGGGCAAGGTCCATGGTCCAGTCGTAAAGCTTACGCAGCATTATTTACCTAGGTATTTGGTTAATCGGTACGGACGCCCTATAGCAGTATCCCTGGGCCAGAACAATCGCGCCAATCTCTATGAGGTGGTAGTATGATCAGGTGGCAAAACCGGGCAACGATAATGACAAGGTAAGGCGAGACCATGACGGCAATGAATGCGAACGGCATCACCATCGAATACGAGGTCCATGGTAGCGCCAATGACCCCGCGTTGATCCTGATCCGGGGTCTGGGAACGCAACTTATTCATTGGCCCCAGGTCATGATAGAACGTTTGGTCGTGGCCGGTTTTTATGTGGTGATCTTTGACAATCGCGATGTTGGACTATCCACCAAGTTCGAAGCCGCCGGTGCCTCGGACCTTGCCGATCTGACGGCCAGACAAGCGGCGGGTGAAAGCATTGATGTGCCTTATACGTTGGAAGACATGGCAGGTGATGTCATCGGCCTGATGGACGGCTTGAATATTGATCGGGCCCACATTGCCGGTATCTCCATGGGCGGTATGATGGCCCAGGTGCTGGCCGCCAAACATAGCGTACGGCTGCGTTCCATGGCAGCGATCATGTCCCACAGTGGTAATCCCGATCTGCCCCAAGCCGACCCGGCGGCCAGGGCCGCCTTGATGGACACGCCCGAAGACCCCAACGATAGAGAGGCCGCGATTGAGGCCATTATCGCCTCGGGTCAGGTCTTGTCAGGGCCTGGCTATCCAACACCGGACAAGGATCGGCGCAAAATGGCAGAGCGGGCCTATGATCGTTGTTATTGCCCCGATGGGCGCCTACGGCAACGGGCCGCCGTGGTCAAATCAGGCAATCGGGTGGAGATGCTGCGCACCATTACAGTGCCCAGTCAGGTTATTCACGGCACAGATGATCCGCTGTTGCATATCTCGGGTGGTGAAGACATCGCTGCTAACATTCCAAATTCGGAATACCATGCCATCGTCGGCATGGGTCATGAGACGCCCGCTTCGTTGGCGACAAATCTGTCCGACCTGATCGGTGACTTCGCCCGCCGGGCTGATGGTGGTTAAGAAGACTTCATTGCGATCAAAGCTGGCCAAAGCGGCTGGGTGACAGATCGGCGGCGGCCACGCCGAACGCTTTTAAATCGTCTGGAACCCCGTCACCGATGGCCAGGGCTGCGGCGACGCGGCCCATGGACGGCGCGGTTTGAATGCCATAGCCGCCCTGTCCGGCCAGCCAGAAGAAACCGTCGACCCCTGGGTCAAAGCCAACCACAGGTGTCTTGTCCGCTACGAACGACCTTAACCCGGCCCAACTGCGGATAATGCGGCGAATTTCCAAAGTGGTTGCCTGTTGCAGGCGATCCACCGCAATGGCGATATCCAGCTCTTCCGGCTGGACATCGCAGGGTGCCATGGGTGTTTCATCGGCTGGCGAGCCCATCAGGGCGCCGCTTTCGGGCCGGGCATAGAATTCTTCGTCGGCATCGATAATGGCGGGCCAGTCGGCGAATGCCTCCCCCTCGGGCCCATCGAACAGAATTGCCGTGCGCCGTTTCGGGATCAGGCCGACCGGTCGGGCACCGGCCATCTGGGCAATGACATCACACCATGCACCGGCCGCGTTGATCACCGCCTTGGCTAAAATCTGTTCGCCATTGGCATGGATGTTCCACATGCCGTTGCTGCGATTTAGGCCGTCTACCGGGGCGTTGGATCGTATTTCGGCACCATTTCGCTTGGCACCGCGCAAAAACCCCTGATGCAGGGCATTTACGTCCATGTCCATTGCCTCCGGCTCCAACACGCCTGCCGCAGCGTAGCCAGGGCGCAGCACGGGCACCCGCTCCAGAACCTCCGCCCCGGTCAAGCGCTGCATGCTGTCCACATGCTCCGACCCGGAGGCAAAAGCTTCATCCAAAGAGCCTAATTGGTCTTCCCGGCCAATGAACATGACGCCCCGGGGCGTCAGGACCGGGGTCTCGGTGAAAGCATCGGGTGGACCCGTTAGGAATTCACGGCTGCCAGATGTCAGGGCACGGATCGGCGCGTTGCCATAGGCCTCGGTATACAGTGCGGCCGAGCGCCCTGTCGTGTGATAGCCCGGTTGCGCCTCCATCTCCAAAACCAGCACACGGGCTGAGCGACTAAGGAAATAAGCCGCAGATGCCCCCGCCATACCGGCACCAATGATGACGAAGTCGAAGGCCCTATCCTGCGTCACGAAACTGCAGCGCTATCGCTCGGGATTATTCCGCTGCGATAGTCAGAGGGTTTCCGCCGCCGATGGCCGGGCCGACGTCAAGGGCTTTCAGGCGGGGCATGACTTTTTCCGCGAAGGTCCGCATGGAGGTCTTGGACAATTCGTGGGGCATGCCACCAAAGCTGAAGCCGTTGATGAAACCGGCTGCGTTGGTCATTTCCTGATAGTCGCGCATTTGCTCAAATACCTGGTCGGGGGTGCCCCTGACCTGCAGGTCGGCAAGGAAATTCACGAAGCTGTCGATGCCATGCTTGTTGATGTTTTTCGACAGGCCGCCGTAATACTCATAACCCTTGATGTCGGCCAGACCTTCGTTGTGGAATTCGTAATGATCCAGGGCCGAGCGGCTGTAGCGCCGGGTGTATTTCGTATGCATCTCGTTGGCGATGCTTTCATCTTCATGGCAGCAGTTGAAGACCACCATCAGGGGTTGGGGGGCTTCTTCACCGTTGTTCATTTCCCGATAAATTTCCCGATACTGCTCCAACTCATGCAACGTCTTGTCCCAGGGTTTTTGGGCGATGATCATAATGCCGATGCCCAGGCGCGCCATGATGCGGGAGCTTTCGGGCGACACGGCGGAGGCATAAAGCCGTCCCTTGAAGGATTTGAAGGGGAAGGGGCGGATGCCGACTTTTGGCTGTTTGTAGTGCTTGCCTTCATATTCGATATGGCCGGTTTCCAGGCCCTGGATCAGCGCCTCGGTATATTCGACGAAACGTTCCCGGCTTTCACCCATGGCAACGCGGAAACCTTCAAATTCGATCCGGCCCAGGCCGCGTCCGACACCCAGGATGGAACGCCCGTTGGACATATGATCCAGCACGGCCAGTTCTTCCGCTACGCGCACGGGGTCGTGCCAGGGCAGGACCATGACCATGGTGCCCAGCAGGGCGCGCTCTGTCCGGCCCGCCATATAGGTGAGGAACTGCAACGGGTTCGGGCACATGGTGTAGTCATCAAAATGATGCTCTGCCGTCCAGATGCTTTCAAAGCCAAGTGGTTCGGCCATATCGGCCATGGACAATTCGTGCTGGTAAACCTCGCGATCCGTGTGATCTCCGCTCAGGTTCTGGAAAAAAGTGGTCATTCCGACATGCATTTTGGCGTACCCCTTCTTGGAATTTGGTCAATTTGGCCAATACTCGAGCATGTCAGGTCGAATTGGTCAACTCCCCGCCGCCCCCGCCGCAGTCGTCCTGCCAAATTTGCGCCAGAAAATTGGGGCCGTCCTTGGCCATGTAGGCTGCCGTGGCGAGGGCCGCCAACGCTTGCAGGCGGACCAGATCTGGCGGCGTAAACGTATTGCGGGCTTGGGCAGCGGTGATCAAATGGCCGATAAAGACGCCTTCCCAGATCATCGGGGCATAGATGGCGGAACCCATGCGCGCGGTTTTCAGGATCTGTTTGAAATCCCCATGATCATCGGTGTTTTCCAGGATCAGGGGCTTTTCATTCTTCCAGACCCAGCCCGGATGACCTGTGTTCAAGGGGTAAAACAGGCGATGCTGTTCGGCTGGGAAGCCCCATTCCGCCAGCAACAAATGCGATGTGGCATCCGGGCTGACCATGAAGACGCCGCCGACGCGAAAATGCCGCTCCCCCGGTTTCAGGGCACCGGGGCGTTCGTGCGCCGTAGCATCGCCGGTGATACGCAGGGCGGCATGGACGATTTCCCGAATTGCCGCCTCGGCATCCGGGGCATTGGCGGCGGCCTGGGCGGCGCGGGCGACCTCCTCCCAGGGGTGGTCGGTCAGGCTGGCGGGAACAACTTCGGTCATGATCGGTCTAAACCGGGGCCGGGTTCTGCGCGACCCAGCTTTCCGCGATATGTTGCCGGGTGGTGATCCAGACATCGGGCTTCGATGTCACATGCTGGAAAAATTTCTCCAAATAGCCGATGCGCCCTGGCCGCCCGATGATACGCAGATGCAGACCGAAGGACATCATCTGTGGGTCGTCCGCACCTTCGCGATACAGCCAGTCAAAAGTATCGATGGCGTATTGCAACCAATCCGACGGCGTCAACGATGGAGCCGTCCACATCTTCATATCGTTGGAATCCAGGGCATAGGGCAGGATCAGGATCGGTTTTTCATAGTCCGTATCCCAGAACGGGCGATCATCGGAAAAATCATCCATGTGATAGGTAAAGCCTTCCTCCATCAACAGACGCCGGGTGTTGTCCGTCAACAGATAGCGGGACAGCCAGCCATAGGGCCGGGTGCCGGTGGTGGCTTCGATTGAGGCGATGGCTTTGCGGATAAAGTCCCGCTCCTTGTCCTCGTCCATGAAGTATTGATGCACCCAGCGATAGCCGTGGCTGCAAACTTCGTGATTGCCGGCGACGATGGCTTTGGTCAGGTCAGGGGCCCGTTCCAGGGCCTGGGCGGCGGCGGTGAACGTGGCCTGGATGCCATAGTCGTCCAACAGCTTCATGATCCGCGGTGCGCCTGCCTTCAGGCCGTACTGATAATTGCTTTCGTTGGAATAGTTGCGTACCGGCTTGTGCAGGGCCACACCCAGTTCGTCGACAATTTCGGGGCCCCGGTCGCCGTCCCGGATATTCATCTCCGAGCCTTCTTCGACATTCACAACAACGGATAGTGCGATGCGGGCGTCGTTCGGCAGGTTCCATTTAGCCATATGGCCTAATCTCCCATTACAGATCTACAGGTCGTTATTGGTGGTCACAAATTGCTACAGCTTGCCGGTGTTTTCGGCAGCGCCGGTATAAAGGACTTTGTTCAAGGCATCCGCCGCGCGGGCGTGAAAGGCCACGGCGTCGGGGTCAAAGTCCGCGTTAGGGATGGGCGTTGGGTCGAAATTGTGGTGGATGTCCTGCCCCCGCACCAGCGCGGCGCTGTCCCAATCGCCAACCACCTGCTCCGTATATGTCGGCATGAAATGCATCGAAATTCCAATCCGGCGGTCGGATGAAATATTCGGACCAGAGGCATGCGCCAGGCAGTAGTTATGGATCGACATCTGACCGGTTTCCAGCGGCATATAGACCGCTTGTTCATCGTCGACACCTTCGGTAATCTCCTGGCCCCGGGTCAGCATGTTCGCATCATGATAGCGGTCTTCATGGGGCAGAGTACCGATCGCATGGGTGCCCGGCATCACCCGCATGCAGCCGCTTTCAATGCTGGCCGGTGACAGAGCGATCCAGGCGGTAACCACCTGATTATTGGACAGGCCCCAATAACGATGGTCCTGATGCCAGGACACGAAACTTTCAGATCCCGCATTCTTGATCCAGAAGATTGTGTTCCAACAGAGGATATCAGTTCCGATCAACTGTTCCACCGGGTCCAGGACGCGACGGTCGCGGATCAAATCATCCAGCCATTTGAACAACAAATGGGATTTATTGCGCTGGCTGCCTTCCAACGCCCCGTCTTGTTTGGCTTCCACCGCCTCCAATTGTTGGCGCAAGCCGGCGGCTTCCGTGGCATCCATGATGTCGATGGGGCAGACGTATCCATCGCGTTTGAATTGTTCGACCTCTTGTAGGCTCAATGCCATTGCGATGTTCCCCGCCTGATTGGTTTCCGACCAGAACAGGTTAAACCAGTCGGCCCGACCCTTCAATATATCACATCAATGGCTACCCGAAGATGCGGGCTTACAATGATCGGACTCAATTTAAACGGATGCTTGACCGGCCTTTCGATCTTTTAGGCATCGCGCACATCTACCTGGAAAGGATATAATGGGCTTTCAATTTCACGCGCCGCCGCGACCACTCGAATTATTGCTCCAGTGATATTGCCTTCGGAAGGGGCGCTAACAATCTCGTGGACCAATTCACGTCCATCCTTGATGACCGAAACCCGAAACTCCATATCGCTTCTCCTAATACTTTCCGCTAAGCATATAGCGGCTTGCGGCCAATTTCGATAGGGTTGTCAATTGTTAGGACTTTTAAACTGACGCACGACCCATCAATCAGCAGCGTCGGTTCTTTCAGTCGTGGTTTGGCGAGCTACCAGATGGGCGTACAGTCCGCCCCGCGCGATGAGTTGATCATGACGACCTTGCTCCACCACCTCGCCCGCTTCCAGCACCACAATGTGATCCGCATCCCGTACCGTGGACAGGCGATGGGCGATAACAATCGTGGTGCGTTCCGCCATCAACTCGTCCAAAGCACCGCGCACCATTTGCTCGTTCACCGCATCCAGATGCGATGTCGCCTCATCCAAAATCAAGACCGGTGCGTCTTTTAGGAAGGCCCGGGCGATGGCGACGCGTTGCCGTTGCCCGCCTGAAAGCCGCATGCCACGCTCCCCCACCGGGGTCTCCAGACCATCGGGCAATGCGGCGATGAAATCATCCAGGGCGGCGCGGCGGATCGCCTGGGCCAGCTCATCAGCCGTCGCCTCCGGTCGGGCAATGGAGATGTTGGCACCAAGGGTATCGTTGAACAAATAGGTATCCTGGGCCACCAGGGCGATGCGCTGGCGCATCGCGTCCAGGTGATAATCCCGCAGATCATGACCATCCAGTTCGATGCGGCCCTTATCAGGATCCCAAAACCGCATGAACAGATGCGCGATGGTTGTCTTGCCCGCGCCCGAGGGGCCGACCAGCGCCAGGGTGCTGCCCATGGGCACCGTGAAGCTGATATCGGCAAGTGCGGGTGCCTTGGTTCCACCATAGCGGAAATCCACATTATGAAAGGCCAGGCCCCCTGCCACACCCCCTGCCACGCTCCCTGGTACGCCGGGGCCGTCCTGCACAGGAATAGGTTCTTCGTGGACGGCATAAAGACGTCGGGTCGCGCCCAGGGTATCGGCCAACTGGCGGCCAATATTGGCGATCTCGGATATAGGTAGAAACGCCGCCATGGCCAACAAGGTCAAAAGGGGCAGATGTTCGGGGGGCAGGCTGCCGCTATTGACCAGGCTGGCCCCGGTGGCAACGACGGCCAGGCCACCCAGGCCCGTGGCCATTTCCAACAGCACGGTTTGCAGGGTCAATTCCCGAAAGAACGGCAGGCGGATGGCGATATGCTTTTTCGCCAGTTCCATGAAGCTCATCCCCCGGCGGTCCTCGGCCTGAAAGGCGACGACTTCCGTCAGGCCCTGGATGCTGTCGACCGCATGGGCGTTCAATTCCCCCAACGCCTCCCGCGCGGCGGAGCCCAGGCGATCAACCCGGCCCCGCATCAAAAAGGGGCTTAGTCCCACGATCAATAGGAACGGTGCCAGCGCCAGCGCCATGGGTGCGCCGAAATAGGACAGCGTGACCAGGACAATCAAGGGTACCAACACGGCGACAAAGGCCGGTGCCACCGTATGGGCAAAGAAGAATTCGACGGTTTCCACATCCTGCGTGGCGACAGAGACCAGATCCCCCGTGCGCCGGCCCAGCAAATACGCAGGCGCCAGTTTGTCCAGTTTTTCAAACAGGGCGTTGCGCATTTCCGCCAACAGACGAAAGGCCATGTCGTGGGCGATCCAGGATTCCAGCCAATGCAATATGCCCGCCAGTGGTGCCATGGCCGCCAGGATCCACAACAGATGATTATACGGCTGACCCAGCTTTACCGCCGCCACGGCCAAGGCCCCGACGATGCCGATGCCCGTATAGGCTGCTACCCGGCTGACGCCAAAAATAAAGGTCAGGACGAGGCGGCCTTTCCACGGCTTTATATGGGCCAACAGGGTGGCAAAGGCCCCGGCCCAACCCAGTTGCCGGGCGCGCAAAATGGCGTCGCTGTCACCCGCATCCAGTGCCAGATTTGGGGCCAGATCTGGGGCCAAATCTTCGGCTGGGGGGCGTTCATCCGCCGTCGCGCGGGCGCCCAACTGTTGTTCCGGTGCTGACTTGTCCTGTGCCTGCGCTGCCATCAGGCGATGATAGATGCTGCCCCGTGCCATTAATTCGCTGTGGCGGCCTTGTTCGGTGATGCGGCCCCCATCCAGAACCAGGATATTGTCCGCATCGATCACGGACGAGAGGCGATGGGCAAAGATCAATGTGGTGCGCCCGGCCATCAAACGGTCCAGGGCCTGTTGGATCACCGCCTCGTTCTCCGCATCCACGGACGACAGTGCTTCGTCCAGGACCAGAATTGGGGCATCACGCAACAGGGCCCGGGCAATGGCGATACGCTGGCGCTGGCCGCCGGACAGTTTCAGGCCACGTTCCCCGACAATTGTGTCGTAGCCCTGGGGCAGGGCCTTAATAAAGTCGGTCGCGTTGGCAGCCTTTGCCGCAGCCTGGACTTCATCGGTGCTGGCGTCCGGTTTGCCCAGGCGGATATTATCCTCGACAGTGCCGAAAAACAGATAGGTGTCCTGTTGCACGACGGCGAACTGTTGCCGTAGGCTGGCCAGGGACTGTTTTCGGATATCGTGACCGGCGATCAGAATTTGACCCAGGTCGGGATCATACAGGCGCAACAATAACCGCTGGATCGTGGTCTTGCCCGCCCCCGATGGCCCGACGATGCCGATCCGCTGGCCAGGGTGAATGGTGAAATTCAGGCCGTCATGGGCGGCTGTGGTTGTTCCGGGATAGGCAAAGCGGACGTCCCTGAATTCGACCGAAGCCGTCTCCGTCAGCGCCAATGTTTCCCTGCCGTCATCGACCAGGCTGGGTTCTGCGGCCAGAATATTCAGAATACCTTCGGCTGCCGACTGTCCGACCATGCCCTGATGCAACAGATTGCGTAAATCGCGCAGCGGGCGGAAGACCTCTACCCCCAGCATCAAGACCACCAACAGGACCCATAATTCGGTCTCGCCCTGGCTGACCTGCCAGGCCCCGATCGCCAACGCCCCTGCCGCGCCCAAGGCAATGCCCGTATCCGTGATACCCCGGCCCAGGGCGTTGGTGGCCAGCACCCACAGGGTATCCCGGAATAGTTTATGCGCCTTGTCGGCCAGGCTTTGCGCCCGCACATGGCTTTGCCCAAAGGCCTTCAGGGTACCCAGGCCCTGTAGGCTGTCCAGGAATTCGGCGGCGAAGGCACCATAGGAACGTGAACGCGCCCGGGCGCTGTCCCTGTCCCAGAAATGAAAGGCCGATGGTGCGAACAAGGTGATAATGGCAAAGCTTAAAAAGCAGGTTGCGATGGTGGGGTCCAGAAAGACGATAAAGCCAAAAATCATAAAGGGCGTCAGGGCGGCCACGAACAGTTGCGGCAGGTATTGGCCGAAATAGGTCTCCAACTGCTCCACGCCTTCGACCAGAGAGACCAGAACATCGCCGGTCCGCTTCAGGCCAAAATAGGCCGGGCCCAGGTGGACGATCCGTTCATAGAGCTGTTGTCGCAGGACCATTTGCACCCGGGCGGAGGTGCGATGGGCGACCATATTGCGGCTGTATTCCAATGCCCCCCGCAAGACCATCGTGCCCGCGACCAGGGCGATGGGGCCCCACATCGCGGATAGGGCGGCACCGTCAAAGACCAGGCCCAGCAACCAGCCCAGCAGTATCAGGCGTAATACGCCGACGCTGGCCGATAGCAGGCCAATCCCCACCGCACCATACAGGCGGTGGCGCAGGCCTTTGGTGAAACGCCATAGCCGCGCGTCCAGATACATTCACTATTCCCCATCTACGCCTAAATATCTTGGTATTGGGTCCCCGGGGTGCAGTTTAACAGATCACAGATGCCGCATGCGGATAAATCTCAGCTCAATCGTAGTTGCCCGCAATTTGCCGCAGTCCCGCCAAAGCGGTTTCCTGTACTTCGCCATCCACCGGGTCATTGCGATAGACCAAATACACCGGCCTTTCAAACCCGGGCGCACCCGTCACTTCGTGCAGCTGGCCGTCTGCCATCCATGGCTCCACGGTGGCGCGGGCCAGATAGGCGGAACCACCATGGGACAGAATGTGGTTCAGGGCGACATTGGGCAGGGGCACGGTCATGGGTGCCAGCTCCATTTCCGGGAAGGCTGCCGAATGGGCGGTTTGGAAATCATAACTCCAATCCACAAAGACATAGTCGTCCAGCCACTGGGAGGTGACATCCCGTGGCTCTGTCGAAACCAGCAAAAGATCGTCGATATACAACGTCTCCACCGTCAGGCCGGGCCGGGTTTGCGGCAGGAACAGCACGGCAATATCCAATAGCGCATCGTCCAGCTGCCGCAGCAGAAAATTTGAATAACCCGATTCGATACGAATGGCGACATCGCCATGCTGCTGGCGCATCCAATGCAGCCATTCAGGGGCCAGCCATTCCGCCAAGGCCTGTTGAACCCCAAGGGCACAGGACGCCCGCATAGTATCGGGCAGGGATAAAGTCTGACGCCCTTGCTCCCAGGCCCGCACCGCGACATCCGCATGTCGCCACAGGCGCTGCCCCGCGCCGGTTACCGTGACGCCGTTTTTCATCCGGTTGAAAAGCGTGCGGTCCAGGCGATCTTCCAGGGCCTTGATGCGGGCACTGACCGTGGATTGGCTGACGTTCAGCCGGTCGGCGGAGCGGTGAAAACTGCCCGTCTGGGACACATCCAGAAAGGTCCGCAAATGCTCAATATTCATCAGGCACCCTATAGAATATATATGATCGAGAAATCCGATCATATATACCATAAAAATTCACTTTTCAGATACTGTTTTTGACGTCAGCGTGCGCCAATTCGACAACCATCGAAGGAGCAAACCGATGGCGCTATCTGAAGTATCCGAAGCTCACCTGCCAAATGCGGTATCTGAGGCGGTATCTGGCGCGGTATCGGTCGACAGCGCGCCGACGCCGCCGCCCATGGGGGATTTGTACCACTACCTTACGGAACATCAGTTGCACGATGTGGTCATTGATCCCGCAGACCCACAGCTTTTGCAATTGCAATGGAGCGATGGTTGGCAGCAGCCCCTGCACGCCCTGTGGTTACGGGAACAATGTGTTTGTGACGAATGCCGGCATGTGGCCAGCCTGGAACGGATCCTGGATCAGGACGGCTATGACCTGGACGATTTACCCGCCCTGATCACCGTGGAAGCTGACCAGACTTTATTGATCATTTGGGCCGATGACGGTCATGTCAGCCGCTATAGTGCGGGCTGGCTGCGCCATGGTGGACGGCCACCCAACCTATCGACCTTGCCGCAAACCTGGGGTGCCGAATTGACCGAGGGTATGCCCCGGTTCGACTTCACGGCGCTGCTGTCCCGCGACGATGTCCTGTTGGATTGGTTGGAGGCATTGCGGCAGACGGGCCTGACCTATGTCACCGATGCTCCGACCACGGAAGGCACCGTGTGCGATTTGGCCCGGCGTATCGGCAATATACGGGAGACAAATTTCGGCAGCGTCTTTGAAGTTGTGGCCCTGGCGGAAAGTATATCCAATGCCTATACGGCTGTGGAATTACCGCTGCATGTTGATTTGCCGGCGCGGGAATATCAGCCCGGCCTGCAGTTTCTCCATTGCCTCTCGAACCAGACCAGCGGCGGTAACTCCCTTTATTGTGATGGTTTGCACCTGGCCAAGGTCTTGCGGGCGGAGGACCCAGCGGCATTTACGACACTGGTGCGGACACCGGTGCTGTTCAGATATCATGATCAGGATTGTGATTATCAAAACATTGCGCCGGTGATCGAACTTGCCCCAGGCGGTGGCATCCGAAATATTCGTTTTAACCCTGCCGTGATGACGACGGCGGATTGCGCCGCCTCGAAGTTCAGGGAATTCCAACGCGCCTATCGCTGCTTCCTGAGACTGACCCGGCGGCCGGACCTGCAGGCGGAAACCCGCATGCAGCCGGGCGAAATTGCCGTCTTTGATAACCGCCGCGTCCTGCATGGCCGCCGGGCCTTTGCGGCCCAAAGTGGCCGTCGCCATTTGCAGGGGGCTTATGTGGAATGGGAGGACGTGGATAGCAGGGTCCGTGTCTTGCGCCGTTATTTAGGTTAAAGTGCAAATATGGAGACGGTAAAATTCAGACAGATGAAAGACGGCGGGGTTGAGGACTATCAACTCCTCGATCAATGTGAGCGGGAATTCGCCGCCGGCACAGCCGACCGGGTTTTGGCGGCGTTGGCGGCATTGGAAGGTTCCATGTCCGGCTACCAGGTCTCCCGTCTGGAACATTCCCTGCAGACCGCCACGAGCGGGAGCAATATCGCGATCAGCCCCATTATGATGCCTGCTGCCATTTTTGCGATACCTGGGACCAGGCCGCCTTTGATCCCGATTACGACAGCCTACCCCTGGAACATTTCGCACCATTAGTGCGCCAGCTTCTATCCCGATAGAAGTTTCTGTCTCAGACAGAAACGCCAGGCTGAGCGCCTTTCGACATTGCCGCCTATGACCAGCCTCGATTGCCATGGCTGTTTGGGGCATCGACATGACAGGGCATTTTGATTGCGCCCTGATTGGCAAATGGCGCATCATCGCGGCCGACCTGCGGCCTGCGCAACATTGGCTATGGCGATGATGCTCTTGCTGCAATGATAGAGAAGGGCGTGTTCTAAGAGAACATGCGCATGGGAGCGCGATGGGGATATTCAAGCAAAGCAGTGCGAACGACCCGCGCCGCAAGGCCGCCATCTTGAATGCGGCCTTTGTCATAGCTTTATGCGTCATCACAACCGTAGTGCTATTCCTAAACTTCGAAGGTGAGGACCCTTGCGCCGACCGCACCAACCTCACGGTAGAAGAGGTTTGGGCCTGCGACGGCGTGACGCCGGAACGCCGGGAGTAGGGGTGGTGAGGGGAATATGAAGGAGAACCCGATCACCAGCCTGACTAATCCTCTGGTAATTCTTCAAATGGAAGTTGGGTCAGTTTTTTTGGCATTTCAAACTTCTCAGGTAGTTCGGGAAGCTCATCGCCTTTTTCCCGAGCCATGTGCAAAAGCACTATTTGCAGTATGAACATTGCCAAGGTGCCAATGGCATTGATGGTTTGAGTCAATTCATCAAGGTTGGCAAGAGATGCGCCGTGTCCCGTTGGTGCCTTTGTTGAAGCCCTACGCCATTCATATGACCCCGACTCATGTGGTATGATCGAATGCGTATGCATTAGTACATTGCGAACTTCTCTAAGTTGATTGAATGCCTTTCTAGCAAATTGAATTCGGTCCAATACACCACTGTCTGGTTCAAACTTGCGGGCAAGATCTAAGAGTACGTCGGCACGCGTTTGGTTGCCCATCTTTGGCGTTATCGATAGTCCTGTTTCATGGCCGCCTACGTAGTGCCAAATAAGTGTGCTGAAGAGATGTTCACAATAATTCCAATCGAGAGCAATTAGCCCCAAAAGATAAACGACTGGGCCGCACTCGTCGGAGTGATGAAAATAAATCGAAGGTTCCGAGGGATTGTTGCCAAATTCCTGTTCTTCGCCATCTGTCATTTTTTGCCCTCGCCCCTATTGGTTGCCGTCAACCTATTCTTTGAATTATGCCAAAATTCGAATCCTTCTATTGCCGTTTATGTGAACAAATTCACATAGGACGTAAATAGATACGTTCTCCCTCGCTTTGCGCCGGTCATTTCCTTGATAATCTCCAGCCGTTCCAGGTCAGCTATGAGTTTATAGGCTGGTGTTGAAGATATTTCTGCGACACGGGCTACTATAGCGACATTGATGACCGGGCGCTGATAGAGGTAGTGCACGACTTTCTGAGCATTCGCAGCTCTGCGGCCCAATGATTGAATTTTTTCATCGACCTCCCTTTGAAGTTGGAGGGTTTTATCGAATGTATCGATACTGCTTTGCGCCGTTTCTATGACCCCCACGAGGAAGAATTTCAGCCATTGGAGCAGATCATTCTTTTCCCGAACCACCATTAGGTTGTCGTAGTAAAGGGTGCGATTGCGTTCAAAGAAATCTGATAGATAGAGTACTGGTTTCTTCAGAATTCCTTTGCTGACCAGATACAATGTTATCAATAGCCGGCCTACGCGACCGTTCCCGTCTAGAAAGGGATGGATCGTTTCGAATTGGTAGTGAATCAGGGCAATTTTGAGCAGTTCGGGAAAAAAATGCGCGTCATTGTGTGCGAATTTTTCCATATCGCCGATAAGTTCACCAATTGTGGCATGAATAGGGGGAATAAAAACGGCATCGTCGATTGAGGCCCCACCGATCCAGTTTTGACTTTGTCTGAATTCACCGGGCTGCTTGTGCTCTCCACGGACGCCTTGAAGCAGGATTTTGTGTGTTTCGCGTGCCAGCCGCCCGGAGAATGGCAGTGTATTCAGCTTTTCTATTGCGTCATTCATAGCCTCTACATAATTCTGTACTTCCTCCCAATCGTCTCGCTTTTCAGGGGCGATATCCTCTCGATCAAGCAGGGCATCTTCCATATTTGTTTGAGTGCCCTCAATTTTACTTGATTGTGTGGCTTCCTTAAGGACGTGCATGCGAATGAAGAGGTCGATGTTTGGGATGTAATCGGAGTACATGTCCAACCGACCCAATTCACGGTCCGCTTTGCCCAACAGGTGTTGCAGCTCCATATTTTCCAACTCCCATTCCCGATTAATAAAATTGGGTTGAAAGCTTTTATAATTATTCTGTTGAACGTAACGCCCTGCATTGAAGGATTTCAATTTTGCTTTTTCCTCTAAAATCAGAAACAACAATACTGTTATTTCTGATTTTAGCATAAAAGAGAAATAGCATCATCTCTTATTTTCGTTTTGGGAAAAAAACAAAAATAGCAAGGCGTCCTATTTTCGTTTTTAGCCAAAAACTATAATAGCGCACGTCCTTACTACGGTTTACCGAATTTGCTCCCTCAATCCCCGGCTTCTTTATCCAAATCCGGGGCGGAGTGGGGGGCGAAGGCGGCGGGGGCGGTGCTGGCTTGTTTCAGGGCTTCCGCGGCTTTTTCGTTGGACATGATCTTGTCCATGATGGCTTCCCGGGCGCGGTCAAAGGTTTCTCGGTTTTCCACCACGAATTGGCGGGATTCCCGGTAGGCGTCCAGCATGCCGTTAACCTCCGGCAGGACATAGCGGGCCACCAGATCCCAACTGCGGGAGGTGTTTTCGCGGCTGGCCCAGTCGTGCACGAAACCGATCACGGTGCCGAAACCGCCCGTCAATTTGATCATATCGCGAATGCGTGCGATCAGGTCGTCAGGCGTGCCGATAACGGATGTGGCACCATCAACAAAGGCCATTTCATCGACGCCCTGGTCGGGAGAAGTGAAGGGTTCCACGCCCTGTTGCATCAATGTGCCGGCTGTATATTCATTACGCCAGCGGAATAAGCCGTCCCTGGCCTCTATCCTGGCCTGTTCCCGGGTCTCGGCAATATGCCAGAACATGACGATGCGCCAATCCTTGCGGTTGACGATGTTGCCGTGTTCCTTGGCCGCATCCTCGGCGAAACTCCATTGGGTCGGCAGCGCCGCCAGGCCCGCCTCCGACATGGAACCGATGGAAAGCACGCCCGTGCCGTGCTTGCCGGCAAGGGTCATGCCGGAGGGGCTGATCATGGAGGCAACGGCAAAGGGCATATCCTCCTGCAACGGCAACAGCTGTAATTTCGCATCCCGCATGGTGAACCAGTCACTGTCATAGCTGAAGCGTTCGTCGCCGCGCAGCAACTTGCGAATGACGCCAATGGCTTCATCCTGACGGTCCCGCAGGGTCATGGGGTCCATGCCCATGGTATGGGCATCGGAGGCCAGGGCACCGGGGCCGGAACCAAAAATCGCCCGGCCATTGGTCATATGATCCAATTGCACCATGTTTTGGGCCACCAGGAAGGGATGATGATAGGGCAGAGAGACCACGCCGGTGCCCAGTTTGATCCGCGCCGTACGCTCACCTGCGGCGGCCAGGAACATCTCGGGCGAGGCAATTATCTCCCAGCCCGTGGAATGATGCTCCCCACACCAGAATTCCTCATAGCCCAGGCGGTCCAGCTGCGCCACCAGATCCAGGTCCGAGCGAAACTGCAATGTCGGGTTCTCACCAATGGGATGGTGCGGTGCCAAAAATGCGCCAAATTTCATACGGCTCATGGAATTATCCTCCGGGTTATGCGTTGTCCCGAAGCTAGCACCCCCGCAGCGTAAGGCCAAGAGTGGGCCAACTCCGGTCACAGTGCGATTAATAGCAGCCTATTCCGTTAGGTTCGGCATTTGGCAGCGCTTTGGCAGTGCTTTTGGCGGGGTGACGTGGTGGACACGCGCCATCGCCATTTTTCTGTCAATTAAATGCACTATCAGCGTAACTAGCCCGTCCGCGGGCCCGTCACTCCCAGCCATAATTGAAACTGACGCTGATGCGTTCCTCTTCGGCCTTGTTCGGAGGAACTTCGTGGCGTAGCCAGCTTTCCCAAAGCAAAACCTCGCCTGCCTGGGGCACGACATAGACGAACTTGCGCAGTTCGTTCCGTGCTTCGGCCTCGCGCTCCGGTGCCGCCATCATCATTGCCAACCGCGGGTCTTCGAACTTGATGGCACTTGCGCCGTTCGGCACCGTGACATAGGCGGTGCCGCTGATCACGCTATGGGGATGCAAATGCGACGTATGCACGCCGCCTTCGGGCAAGATGTTGATCCACAGATTATTCAGCTTGACCTTTCTGCCGTCCAGATCGAATTGCAGGTCCTTGACAAAGGTCGCGACATGTCTTTCGAGCACCCGGACCAGATCCTTGAAGATCGGAAACCGCCACGCCAGATCGTCCAGCGAGGCATAGCTGGTATAACCCGGATAATCATGCTCCTCGCACCATACCTGCCCGGCCTCATCATCATTGGCAATCGACAGGCAGGAGGCTTCAAGCTCGGCCGCATCCGGCGCCGTGCAGAACTCGGACAGGGTAGAGCGGTAGAGACGGGTGACAAAAAGAGATTCGATTTGTGACATAGCCCCATCATAACACCGGAACAGTTTCCCTTGTATAAATGTCTTGATCCGGACGGCTACGGTGCCCAGTTCCGGTGACCAGTTCCGGCGACGGTGCAATTAATAGCAGCCTATTGCAGTCGTTTCGGCTTTTGCCAGCGCTTTGGCGCTATGACGTGGGGGACATCCACTGTATAGCTCGCGCAACGTCAAATAGTCATTCCCCAATGAAACCAAAATTGAATGCTCGATAGTTTCGTCGCCATTATTGGACCGCTGTCCTACATCCAAATTGGCCTCATCATCGGGACGATGGTGTTGGCAGGATTTGTGCGTGGCTTCGTCGGATTTGGCTCCTCGCTTATTATCGTCATGGTGTTGAGCCTGGTGCTCGAGCCGCTGCTGGCTGTACCGATTGCGATGCTAAGCGGTCTGCCCGTCATGGTGCAGCTGCTGCCAAATGCCATTCGTTATTCCGAGAAAGCCTTTGTCGTTCCCTACGGCATCGCCGCATTTGCCGCCGCCCCGTTTGGTGCGATCGTTCTTGTGTCCCTCGACGTTGCAGTCATGAAAATGACGATCTCGGTCTTCGTCCTCGTTATGGTCGCACTGATGTATGGAAATTGGCGGCCCGCCAAAAATCCAGGATTATGGGTCTTTTTGGGCGCTGGTGCCATCTCGGGATTATTGCAGGGTGCCGCCGCCGTTGGTGGACCGCCCGGCGTCGCCGTTGCTTTGTCCCGGCCGGGTACGCCGCAGCAACAAAGGGCCAACGTCATCGGCGCGGTCACCGCCCTGTCAATGTGTGCGCTGTTGCCCGTATGGTATCATGGTCTGTTTACGCGTGAGGTGATTTTCATCTCCATTGCCGTGACGCCGATTGGTATGGCTGCGACCTGGGTCGGTGCACGGTTTTTCTCCCGCCAAGGTCACCGCCACTTTCGCAATGGGGCCCTGGCCGCGCTCGCCGTCATCGGTCTGATCACCCTCACCATATCGATCCGGGAGTTTCTAATACGATAGCGCAGTTTCACGAACAAAGGGGGCGCGACCCTTTAGCTGAAAAATTTTCTATTATCCGATGAATTCAAGGGAACCATACGACATAAAGGGTCGCGTCCCCTTTGTTGTTGCGAGAAACCTGCACAGCAATAGACATCCTGACCAAGCAAATTTAGGCAGGGATTATGTTGCGACCGGCGCGGCATCATCGTCGGTGGCGCTGACGCTACGTTCCGGGAGGAAGCGAATGACTATCGTGGTGCCGACGCCGATTTCACTCTCGACTTCGAAGGAGGCGCCATGCATTTCGGTGAATTTTTTCGACAGAGACAGGCCCAGACCTGCGCCGCCGTGGTCACGCGTGTATGTATTTGCCACCTGTCCAAATGGTTCGAGTGTCTTGGGAATGTCATCTTGCGATATGCCGCGTCCTGTATCCGCGATGCTCAGGGACGTCTCACCATCGCTCTCTATTTTCGTGCCGACGGAAATCAATCCGCCTGGATCGCTAAATTTGATACTGTTCGAAAAGAGATTGAGGACAATCTGCCTGATCATGCGCTCGTCGCCCTGGATGACTGGCGACGACGGTTCAAGCCTAGTGTCAATAGACAAAGATTTCTCTTCGACCTAAATCTGCACGATGCGTAATGATGTTTCGATCACTTCGTTTAGATCCACCATACCTTCATTCAATTCAAACGCTCCAGCCTCGATCCTGGAAAGGTCAAGGACATCATTTACGATTTCCAGCAAGTGAGCACCGCTGGTTTGAATATCGATAGAAAACTCCTTGTATTTTTCGTTTCCAATTGGACCGAAGTGTTCCCCGGACATAATTTCGGAAAAGCCAATGATGGCGTTCAATGGTGTGCGCAATTCATGGCTCATGTTGGCGAGGAACTCGGTTTTCGCGCGATTGCCGGCCTCCGCCTCGTCTCGAGCCTGGCTTATGGAGCGGTGGGCCCTTTGTCCGGTGACAAGGGTAAACAACGTCGCGCCGACCGCCAGAAACATCGATATCGCGGAAATGATCACAAGATAACGGCTGAAGGTTACGTGACCGGCATAGGCTTCAGCATGATCCATCTCGGTGGCCAAACCGACATCAAGGCGGTCAAACCAAAACCATGCCCCAATAACGGGGACGCCCCGATAGTCCCTATACCCCTCGATGTTACTGGGGAGTTCATTCAGACTTAGCTGTTCAAACACCTTTCCTCTTTCGTCGCCCCTCATAAGGGATGCTTCAGATATCATTAGCGTCGCCGGCCTTTCGGTGAGTGACGTAGTTGGTTGGTACCCTTGCGTCATGTTACCGCCGGGATCACGCAGATCGATTTCGGTCCTGTCCGGTTCCGATCTGATGATCCCGATTTTGACCAATTGATCATGGAATCGGCTTTCGCTGATCATCTTCCCTTTAGCGTTGAAGGCATAGGTTTCGCCTGTCTCACCAATCCGCCCGAATTTCAAGATATTCGATAAAGGACCGCTCGGAAGAAGGCGCTCAGTGAGGACCGCAATGACGTTACCCGCGCTATCGACTATCGGTGCCGCGAAGAAACTGGTCAGCGGAGTGCCAGTTCCAATGGCTACATCGGAGCGAATCGGAGGCACGAACACGGCCTCTCCTTTAAACACACGTTCAATCAGATCAGGCCGATGGTCGGCGATAAAGTTTCGTGTGCCAATATTCGCATCACGGCGCGATCCAATGCTGACACGATCCGGGGCAATAATAAAAAACCCCGTTGCATCGAACCCATGGTTGGCGGCGAAAAAATCTCGCGCCTCGGCCAATGCCTTAGCATTAGCCAATAGTTCGCCCCGACGATAGACCCTCAACAATTTCTGGGTGATGCGAACAACATCCTGATCGCGCCCCACCTGACGGACAAAAGAGAGGCGGTTATTTACCCAGAAATCCACGAGTTCAATCGAGCTATGCAGCACGATTTTCAGTTGCTGCCGAATTTTGACCTCGGTTCGTTCACGACTGTCGGCAATAGCGAGCCAGTTCATGACCATGACGAGGGCCACCAAGATACTCAGACCTGCCAAAATCGTAATCCGGAATCTTCTCGCCCCAAAAACCGCTTCTAGATCCGATTTTGTCTGCCACCGTCCAAGCCCGTACAGTATGAGGACGAGAAAAACCAAAAGCCCTAGTGTGATGGCGATGACAATCGGCATGGTGAAGATAGTCGCAGATGACAGTAGATAAGTTTCACGATCCGGCGTTTGAGCCGCCATTGAAATGACGTCGAGCTTGCGAGATTCGGCCTTTGCCAAAGCCTCCTTCCAGGTCAAATTTGCTTGTCGTTCAAACCGTATCCCTAGTAGATCCTCGAGGCGAGCGAGAACATCAGCGGCGAAGCCATCGTGATCGCCGCCCTTGTTTATGAAATCGAACGGTGGCCATGCGGGATCGACTCCCAATCGGATCACCGGATGCTTGGCGATCCAAGCGGCTTCTTCGTCCGTCAACGGGATTTTTTCGGTTTCCTGCGCATCACACGGCGCAAGGCCAATAAATACGAAAATCAGGGCAAGAAATAGGGAGACAATGAACCGGCAACCGTACGAGATTGGCTCAAAATTTACGAGCCGAAGACCAGTGTGGTGCGTTTGCATTATCATAATCCATCATGTCGAGCAGGCCGACAACATTAAGTGCATCACTAATCTGGACAATGCCCCACGAACCCGGCCCTCTAACTCTTCAGTTTCATTTTTTCTTGGCGGTAAAAGAACGAAAACCGATATCGATATAAAAGTGATGGCTCCTTGATTATGAAAGCCCCTATTTGCCAATTTAGAACGGCATAATTAACATATAATAAGGTTACACTAATATTTTTTTCCGTCGTGAACAAAGAGGACGCTACCCTTTATCTTACTAGCTTATCAGTGGTATCAAGTTGGCGAGAGGGTCAAATGGGCGAGGATGGATTCGTCGAACGGTGCCATCGAGAGAGACGTTATCATGCGTAAAATTTTAGTCGCGGCTCTTTATAAATTTGCGACACTTAACGACTATGTGGATTTGCAGCCTCCATTGCTTGCCAAGTGCAAAGCGGAAGGGGTTATTGGAACGCTTTTATTGGCCCGTGAAGGCATAAACGGCACAATTTCCGGCTCTGCGCAGGGGATCAAAGAGGTTCTGGACTTTATTCGCCAAGACCCGCGCTTGGCCGATCTCACGCACAAAGAATCTTTTGCCGACGAATACCCTTTCACGCGCATGAAGGTGCGGCTCAAAAAAGAGATCGTGACCATGGGGGTTGAAAATTTAGACCCCGTTCATTCAGCGGGACACTATGTCGACGCTAAAGACTGGAATGATTTTATATCTGATCCTGATGTCATTGTCGTCGATACGCGCAATGGCTACGAGGTCGAAATTGGCACCTTCAAAGGCGCAATCGATCCCAAAACCACATCCTTTCGGGAATTCCCGAAGTGGGTAAGGGAAAGCGGCCTGCTTGATACGAAAAAGAAAGTTGCCATGTTTTGCACCGGTGGCATCCGGTGTGAAAAATCAACTGCTTTTATGCGTCAACAAGGTGTTGAGGAAGTGTACCATCTTAAAGACGGCATCCTAAAGTATCTCGAAACGATCCCGGTGGAGGAAAGTCTTTGGCAGGGGGATTGTTTTGTTTTTGACGAACGGGTCTCGGTCGGTCACGGGCTTGTCCAAGGCACCTACGGGATGTGCTACGGTTGCGGCCATGCCATAGATGAGGAAGATAAAAATTCTCCCTTGTATGAGCCCGGTGTCTGTTGCCCAAAATGTCATGATAAATTGTCGGTAGATCAAAAAAGCCGTTTTGCCGAACGGCAAAAACAAATTGATCTGGCAAAGGCCCGTGGTGATGTGCTCTTAGGGCAAGCTGTAGCGGTCGAATAGCAAACTGATATGAATTCTCTTTCCCATCCAGTTTTATACACATTTCGCAGATGCCCCTATGCGATGCGCGCAAGAATGGCGTTAAGCATTAGCAAACAAACCTGTGAAGTCCGAGAATTGGTATTGCGGAATAAGCCAACCCAGATGCTTGAAATTTCTCCCAAGGGTACCGTGCCTGTGCTGCAAACAAGGGAGGGCCAAGTTATTGAAGAGAGCCTGGAGGTCATGCTCTGGGCGCTCCGGCAAAATGATCCGGAATATTGGCTGCTGCCTGAACAACCTGAACAACTGCCTGAACGGGGGGATGAATTTTCTATGTTGGATCTGATTGGGCGTTGCGAGGTTGAATTTAAGCCCCACTTGGATCGCTACAAATATGCCAACCGATATCATGGGGTCAATCCAATTGACCACCGCACAAAAGCAGAAGATTTTATCGCTGAATTAGATAATCGCCTGCGCAATGGTATATGGCTTTTTGGCAGCCGCCCGGCCCTGGCCGATTATGCCATCGCGCCCTTTATCCGACAGTTTGCGAACACTGACGTCGCGTGGTTTTCACAGGCACCTTACCCATATCTACACAAATGGCTAAATCAAATTTTAGTATCAGAGCCTTTTTTATCGATCATGGAAAAGTTACCTGTATGGAAACCTGGTGACCAGATCACCTATCGATATTAATGAGCCCCATGTTCATTTTGAAAGACTTTATCTCAGACAGTTTAAGCGCGGCGAACGCATCGGATCCGGTGGCGGCATTAATGGATCTGTTACGCGAAACCGTGGGGCGAGCTGATGCGCTTTTGACGGCACTGCCTGAGACCGATGCTGATGAAACACTGCTCCACGCCTCTGAAGGATTGACCATTTACGATATAAAACTGCCGCCAGGCATATTGTATCCACCCCACAATCATCGCATGCCTGTGGTTATAGGGTTTTATGCCGGGTGTGAGACGAACCTGATTTACCAGGTATCTGCGGATGGGGCATTAAAACAAGTCGATCGTTTAGACTTCGAAGCCCCCACCGTCACGATATTGGAGAGAGATGTCATTCACGCCATAACCAATTTCGGTGACACACCATCGCGCGCCATCCACTATTATCTAGGCGATCTATTAGAGGTCGAGCGAGACCTTTGGAATCCCGCTTCGGGCCAAAAGGGCCCCTTCGACAACGATAACTATTTCGGCTTTGCGACGTCCAACCAATGATCCGTGGTGTCGCATCATCGCCATTTTTCTGTTAATTGAGTGCACTGAAATCGCACTGAAACCGTCACTGAAATCCACAAAATGTACAGACAACGGATCAGACTTACCCTCAGTTCCGGCGCGCAAGAAAGCGACAACCGCCGAGCTCGCCCGTTTTGACCAGGCCCACGAAGTGATCATAGGCGTTGTCCCATTTCTCGAAATGAGCGGCACCGAAATGAGCCACCGTCTGGCTTCGTAGGCTGCGGTACATGGCGAGACGGGCGACAAGAATTTCCGCCCAATGTTCGCTCACATCCTGCATCTCCATCACTTTGCATCCTTCGCGCTCGAGTAACCGACCGTAACCAGCTTGTGTTTCGAGTTCCGTGAACATCATTTCGTTCTGCAACCTATCGCGCGCTTGGTCGGTCATGCGGTCCCGTTTTACGATATCCGTGAAGGCCATCCGGCCACCGGTTTTCAGAACCCGGACACATTCATTCACGAGCTTGGATTTTTTCGGGATGTGACAAAAGGCCTCCTGGCTGATTACGACGTCGAACGAGCGATCAGGAAAGTGATTGTCCAGCGCATTGGCGCACTGAAACGTCACGCGATCGCTTAGGCCGACCATCTCGGTCAGACGGATCGCACCCGCAACCCTGCTTTCAGTGAGATCTATGCCGGTGACGCGGCAACCATAATTGTGGGCCTGATAACGGGCCGGCCCTCCCATGCCGCTGCAAACGTCGAGAAGGTGACAGTTTTCATCGAGACCGGCGAGGCGCGCCAGCTCGTCATTCGCCTCGACACCACCGAAATGGTCCTGGTCATAATTCTGCAGGATATCTTCAGATAGCTGAGAGGTATCGACATCGTCCTGCTCGAGCTTTTCGAGTATCTGCTGCTCGTTGATGGGATGTACGTCGTACCATTCAGAGACGACTTCTATGTGGGAATCCTGAGCCAGGGGAAAGCTCCTTTGTTCCTCTAAACACACTTGGCAAGCATAACTCTATTAGCCGTAACGGGTCCAGCATGGATATCACGAACAAAGAGGACGCTACCCTTTAGCTGAAAAATTTACTATTTTACCGATGATTCTAAGAGAACCATACGACATAAAGGGTAGTGTCCCATTTGTTTCGAGAAAAGAAACGGCAGCCCGAAGACTGCCGCTCTCTAGTCTGTGTGCAATTCGAGTTAGGCAGCTTTTGACTTGCGTCTGCGACGCATGGCACCAAGGCCACCAAGTCCTGCTAAAGCGCCAAGGAAGAGCGGAAGAGCAGAGGGAAGTGGGACCGTGCTGGGGGTGGGGAGGAGGTCGAAGGAGCGAGAGCTACTCGGAAAGCCCGGGCCGCCGACGACCGAAAGTCCGTTGAGACCTGTAATAGACAAGTCGGCACCCCCCTCAATTGGACCCGACAAGAGGTTAAGTATGATGGTGGCGATCCGCTCCCCGTCGGATAAGCCGGCACCGTAGCTGAAAGTGTATTCTACAGCAGTAGAACTCCCCACCATGGAAATTGTGGAGCCACCAACGGGGTCGTGACGTCCGGTAATTGAGCTGATTTCGAGCTCTGCTACGTCCAGAATATCGACATCGAACCTATACAGTACGCCAGCTTCACCGCCGGTCGCGTCGTTGTTGTCATATAAAATATCGTAAGATAAAGGGGCAAAAATATCGAGCACCCCGTCGGCGTTCGTGTCGGTAATGCTGCCGCCGCCGGTCTGAACCAGAATAATGGAAGCATGGGCGGAATACTTTGGTGCTCCTAATGTTGCTACAATTATAAATATTACAGTCGCGAGTATTTGCCTTATACGCATGTGTTTGTTCCTCTAATGATGATAGGACGGTCTGCTCCCAATAACAGCGCATCCTAAAAAGTGAATTTCAATCCAAAAGCATATCTGCAACGAAGAGGTACGTACTTGCAATTATCTTGCAATTATCGTGCAATTATCCCTGACGAGAATGGCAATGTAATTCGGCGACCCAACGGCAATGCTACAAAGGGGATGCTACAAAGGGGATGCTACAAAGGGGTCGCTACCCTTGAAATTACGCCAATTGCGGTGACAGTGCATTTAGTTGATCTGTTGCGCTGCATCGCAGCGCGCCCCACCGCATCACCGCTTTCAAAAGCAACCTGCCTCCAGCATAATGTGGCCAAGAACTATAAATTATAAACGGTCACTGGGAGTAATCGCGCATGTCTGATTTTGATGTCATTGTTGTGGGGGCGGGGAATGCGGCGCTCGCCGCTGCTAATTCGGCCCGCGAACAGGGGGCCGAACGGGTCCTGGTGCTGGAGAAGGCACCTGAGAAGGATCGCGGCGGCAATACCCATTTTTCGGGCGGCATGTTGCGCATTGCCTATGGTCAGCCGGAGGCGTTGCGGACGCTGGTGCCTGATGCGGAGGTTGAGCTGCCGGGCTTTTTCAAAGATGTGCCGACCTATACGGAAGACGAGATGATGGCAGACCTGATGCGGGTCACTGCCGGCAAGACGGACCAGATGCTGGCGAAAATCCTGATCTCCAAATCCTACGAGACCATTTGCTGGATGCATGACTACGGCGGCATCCCGATGGAGCCTGCGGTCAGCCTCTCTGCCATTCGGGTTGGTAACGAGGTGCGCTGGCAAAAGGGTGCCATCGTCCGCGCCCTGCACGAAGGCGTCGGCCTGTCCAATCACTGGTTCAAAAAGTCTGAGGAGAACAACATCACCGTCCGCTACGGCGTCGGCGCGGTGGAGTTGTTGCAGGATGAGGACGGCACGGTTGTCGGCGTGCTGGCCAACACCGGTGAGACGTTGGAGGAGATTACGGCAGATGCGGTCGTCCTGGGCTGTGGCGGGTTTGAGGCCAATGCCCAGATGCGGGCGCAGTATCTGGGCGCGCCGTGGGATCATGCCAAGGTGCGCGGTACCGCCTATAACCAGGGCGACGGCCTGCGCATGGCCTTGGATATTGGCGCCCTGCCCTGGGGGCAATGGAGCGGTCGGCATTCCACCCCCATTTCCAACGAATGGCCGGATTTTGCCGATCGGGAACGCACGGACCGCAGCAATCGCCTCTCCTTCCCCTACAGCGTCATGCTCAATCGTGAGGGCAAACGATTTTTGGATGAAGGCGAAGACGTGGGCATGTACACCTATGCCAAATATGGTGGCCGCATCCTGCAGGAAACAGGCGCCCTGGCCTGGCAGATCTTCGACCAACAGACCGTTGATTTGCTGGAGCCGCGATATAGCACCTCCGACCCGATCACTGCCAACACCCTGGCCGAGTTGGTGGAGCAGTTGGACGTGAATGACAAGGCCCAGGCCCTGCGCACCTTGGAAGAATACAACGCCGCCGTGCCTGCATCCGGTTCTAACGACGGCTTTGACCCAACGCAAAAGGACGGCCTGTCATCCAACGGCCTGTCGCCCGAAAAGAGCAACTGGGCCACCCGCCTGGATCAACCCCCCTACCTGGCCTATTCCGCGACGGGGGGCATTACCTTTACCTTCGGTGCCTTGAAGATCGACGAGAACGCCCGCGTTATCGGCACGGACTGGCGGCCCATCAAGGGACTGTTCGCCTGTGGCGAAATGGTCGGCGGGTTGTTCCACATCAACTATCCCGGCGGCACCGGCCTGACCTCGGGCGCAGTGTTCGGCAGGATCGCCGGTGCCAGCGCCGCACGGGGTGCGGGGGGTTAAGGAACTATGACCCAGCGACGGATACCGGCGGCCTTTATTCGCGGCGGCACCTCTAAGGGGGTGTTTTTCCATGCACGGGATTTGCCGGATGATCTGGACGGTCGCAACGCCATCTTCCTGGCTGCCATTGGCAGCCCGGACCCCTACGGGCGGCAGCTTGACGGCATGGGCGGGGGCATTTCTTCGCTGTCCAAGGTCGTGGTGATCGAACCTTCCGCGCGCCCCGGCATCGATGTGGATTACACCTTTGGACAAGTGGTGGTCGATGCCCCTGCCGTCGACTATGGCGCAACCTGCGGCAATCTATCATCCGCCGTCGGTCCCTTCGCGGTGGATGACGGTTTGGTGTCTGTAGGGGATGGGGCGGATGGGGAGGCCGTGGAGGTTATGATCCGGGTCCACAACACCAATACGGACAAGGTGTTTGAGGCCCGGTTTATGGTGGCGGACGGCCAGGCGGTCAGCACAGGCGATTTCGTTATCCCCGGTGTGGCCGGAACGGCAGCGCGGATACAGCTGGATTTCCTCGATCCCGCAGGCTCCCGCACGGGCAAACTGTTTCCCTCAGGCCAGGTCAATGACCGGGTACGGCTGGCCGATGGCGGGGAGGTCGAAATCTGCTGCATGGACGCCACCACACCCTGCGTCTTTGTCGCTGCCACAGACCTGGGCCTAGCGGCCACGGAATTGCCTGGCGATCTGGAGGCCCTGAACGATGTTCTGGCCCGGTTGGAAGAAATTCGTGCCCTGGCCGGTGTTCGAATGGGTTTGGGTGATACCGCAGCGGCGATCTCTGCCACATCGCGGGCCAGCCCGAAAATAGCCATGGTCGGCCCGGCCAAGGATATGGCCTTGTTGGATGGCAGCACCTTGAAGGCCGAGGACATGGACCTGGCCGTGCGCATGATCTCCATGGGCCAGCCGCACCGAGCCGTACCGTTGACGGGGGGTATGTGCCTGTCCGTCGCCGCCAGCCTGCCCGGAACATTGGTGCATGGTTTGCGCAAACCAAAGCGCGACATGTCAGGCGGCGATATCCGCCTGGGCACGCCATCGGGTGCCATCCCCATCGGGGCCAAGGTTCATGGCGAAGGTGAGGATGCGACGGTAGAGCGGATCACGACCTACCGCACCTCCCGCCGTCTCATGGAAGGCCAGGTTTTGGTGCCGAATATATTGGAACCGCTCTAATTCGGTACGGCACGGGCACCGCGCAGCAGCTGACCGGGTAATTCGCCGGTTGCCTCGCCGCCCCGCATGACTTCGACGCCGGAGACAAATGTATGGCGATAGCCGTCCGCCTTTTGAATGATCCGCCGCCCGCCTGCGGGCAGGTCATAGACGATATGGGGACGTTGCAGGCGCAGGGCCTCAAAATCGATCAGGTTGATGTCGGCCTTATAGCCAGGCGCGATAACACCCCGGTCCAGCAGGCCGTAAGTGCGCGCTGTATCATGGGTTTGTTTGCGCACCAGAAACTCGAGTGGTAGTTTTTCGCCGCGCGTCCGATCACGGCCCCAATGGGTCAGCAATGATGTCGGCGAAGATGCATCGCAGATAACCCCCACATGGGCGCCCGCATCCGCCACACCGCAAACGGTATTTGGATCTTCCAGCATCTCCTTCACAACTTCCAGATCGCCGGCGCAGTAATTCTCGAACGGATGCATCAACAGGGCCTGGCCGTCATTTTGCATCATCAATTCCAGCGCCAAATCGAACGGGTCGCGGCCTTGGGCCTTGGCGCGCGCCGCAATAGATTGATCGGGCGCGGGTTCGTAGTTGACCGCTGCGTCCAGCTCGAACGTTCGTTGCAGCTCGACCTCTTTGAAGTGCATGGTTTTCTCATCGGGCCGTTCCGCGATCAGGCGGTGGCGCAAATTCTCGTCATCACGCAAACGGGTGTAGCGTTCCCGTGGCGACAGAGCCGCCATCTCCAACCAAACAGGATGGGATGTGAAGGGATGCATGGTGGCCTCCAACCCCATCATGACGCCGATGGCCCGGCTGCCCACTTGCGCCGTGACTTCCATACCGTCGGCGCAGGCCTGCCCCACCTGATCCAGAGTTTCCCGCCATAGATTTGGCTTTTTGTCTACCTGGACCAACAACACGGACAAGGGCCGGCCGGCAATTTCGGCTGCGGCACGCAGTCGGGCAAAGTCACCCTCACCAAAATCCGAGTTAACTTCCAATACCCCCGCATCGGCCCGGCGCATGGCCTGGGCCAGACCGGTCAGCTCCGCCTCCTCCGCGCCATAGGAGGAGACCAGGCGGCCATCGGCGGCCCGATGCTTGACCGTACGAGAGGTGGTAAAGCCCAAGGCCCCCGCGTTCAGGGAGGCTTCCAATAATTCTCCCATACGCGTGATTTCCTCGTCGGTCGGATGCGCGGCGAAATCAGCCCCGCGCTCTCCCATAACATAATAACGCAAGGCCGCATGCGGCACCTGGGTACCAATATCCATGATCCTCGGCGTGGAGGCTAAAACGTCCATATAATCCTGGAAGCTTTCCCAACGAAAATCGATGCCTTCCGCCAATACGGTTTCGGGGATGTCCTCCACCCCCTCCATCAGATTGATCAGGTAAGGCTCCGTACCCGGCCTTACGGGGGCAAAACCAACACTGCAATTACCGAATACGGCAGTGGTGACCCCGTGCCATGACGACGGTGTCAAATAGGGATCCCACGTCGCTTGCCCGTCGTAATGGGTGTGGATGTCGACCCAGCCCGGCGTTAGCAACAGGCCCTCTCCATCGATTTCCCGTTGCCCCGGGCCGACTGCGACGTCATTGGACACGGCGGCGATTGTGCCGTTGTCCACGGCCACATCGGCCACCTTACGTTCAGCGCCGGTACCATCGATCACGGTTGCGCCGCGAATTACCAGATCATGCATATTCGTCATCTCCAATTATTTCTCTGATGATAGCCTCTTTTTGCAGATTTTGCGTTACTCTCACTTCCATGACCGCGAAATTTATCACGATTGAAGATCCCGGTGCCCACGGCCCCTGGATGGTCATGGTGCACGGCATGTCGCAAAACCATAAAATATTTGAGGCCCAGGTCGAAAATTTCAGGCAGCGCCATCCCATCTGCCTGATTGATTTGCCTGGCCATGGCCTGTCGGCTGACCTGCCTGGGCCGTTTGGGCATGCTGAGATGGCGGCCCATGTTGGTGATGCCATAGGTGCAGCCGGTATCGAACAATGTATCTATTGGGGGACCCATACCGGGTCGGCCCTTGGTTTGCGCCTCGCCGGCCGGGACCATGGTCGGGATCCGGATCGGGATGGGGGGCGCTTTCTCGCCCTTATTCTGGAAGGTGTTGTTTTGCCCGGTCACATCATGCCTGGCGTTAATGCGGAACTGCAACGGGCCTGCGATATGGCGCGGGATCACGGTATGGCGATGGCGGCCCGGCAGTGGTTTGCGAAAGCGGCTTGGTTTGCTGTTATACGTAGCAACCCTGGTCCCTGCCGCTCGGACGCGCATCAAGCCATAATCGCTGAATTTGGTGGCGCACCTTGGCTATATGATGGGCCGCCGGGGCAATTGGTCGAACCCGTTGATGAGGCGATTTCAGCCCTGGCACGACCGGTACTTTTCTATAACGGCGAACATGACTTGGCGGAATTCGTGGCCACGGCGGATACGCTGGGCGGCTTATTGCCAACGGCCCAACGGGCGACAATCCCTGGGTCAGGCGGATTTCCGGCCTGGGAATATCCCGACAGGGTAAATCATCTGGTGGCCGATTTTTTAACGGCTCACAACATCATATAGCTGGATGTAATACCAAGGTGCGGTAATAAAGACCCATATAGATCGTTTCAGGCGTGCGCCGGGTAGGAATGGAAGCGCAGGCTGTACTGGTACCTTCAAGCTTTCATGACGCCGCCGGCGCGCGCCTGAAACGACCGAATTCGGCGCTTTACGAAGGCTTTCGGCGGTGTCGCGCGCAGCTTATGGTACGCGTACCACGGCGCAACGCGCTCCTACCCGAAAACCTTCGTAAAGCGTCTATATGGGTCTTTATTACCGCACCTTGGTATAA
>Ga0233439_10000969_pt1 | contig 38922 bp, 39 predicted proteins | sample SI_123_September_6_FD_182713 | JGI IMG/M metagenome (GOLD analysis project Ga0233439, IMG submission 182713) | Seawater microbial communities from Saanich Inlet, British Columbia, Canada - SI_123_September2016_100_MG | ecosystem: Environmental > Aquatic > Marine > Inlet | place: Canada: British... | reverse complement strand
TTAAACATTCTTTCCCTCAAATATATATATATATATGTCCGCACCGCCCGTTATGAAAACTGGTTTCAATAATATTATTGAAGACAATACAGATGATAAAATGAATATCGTCGCCACTATATGCCACTTTAGTGAAAACGCATTAAATACCGCGTCACATTATGTTAGACATTCAGGAAGAAACGCTATTACAAAAGAAGATATTAAACGAGGACTTATTATGGAAGTCTTTCTATTTGGTAAAAGAGGTAACGAAATGGAAGAAATTCTTAAAATAAAAAAAGATATTGAAGATAATATGGATGACGATGATAAATTTGATGAATCTTATGTTTTGGATGATTCCGAAGTTATGGATTTCAAGAATAGTTCTTGCGATTGTGCGTTGTGTCGTAATATGAATGATATTTATGATAAATGGAATAATTTCACACCTGTTAGTGATATTGAGAAAATTATGAAAAAACATATAGATAATATGGAAAACGATGATTTTTATGAAAGCGAGGATAGTGATAGTGATAGTGATAGTGATAGTGATACGGATTAAATAATTTAGTATAACTATATATTATATAATATGCCTCCAAAGAAGAAAAAATCTCCACAGAAACCATCACGTCGCAACGTCCGTGCTGGACCAGGAACAACGGTAGCCAACCCAATACCCAAAAATTTAAGAAAACCAGGTGCAAGAGAAGAAACCGAACAAGGACTACGACATTATGTCAATAAACAAAAACTAAACGAAAATCCATTCAGGTTAAGCCCACTTACTGTTTCACATGAAAAATATTTTAATTCAGGGGAAGATGGAAATATTAGAATTAAGGACGACAAGACACCCAGATATACTGGTGCATTGACTCCTGTAATATTTGATGAAATCAATCCACCCTCTTTCTTAGCATATAGAGGACCAAAAATACCGCCTAAGCTACGTCCAACAAGCCCTTTAACTTATCCAAAAAATTATCCAGGAATAACAGGAACTGGTGACAGGGCCAGCAAAGAAGCAGCAAAACAATTCGCTTCTATACGAGCCCTTCCATACACTGGTGGAAGAAAAACTCGTAGAAAAAAGAAAAGAACCAGAACGCGTAAAAGAAAAAGAACAAGGAAAAAAAAGAATAGAAAAAGAAGACGTACAAAGAAAAAGCGTAGAAGACGTCGTTGATTTAATAAATATTTTAAAGTCATTTAAACATAATTAAAATATTTATTTAATGTGTGATTGTAAATCCCCTTTAGAATTCTATAACCATTATCATCAGAACTTTTGGAATAAAATTATTCATATGATTTTTATTCCTTTGATTGTTCTTTCTATTCGTATATTCCTTAGTGAAGTATATATTGGACAACCTTGGTTAAATTGGCCCGGATTAAGAGAAAAAATGAAATTTCGAGTGGGTCGCCTATTAAGCAATATTTATGTTATTTATTATTTTACCTATGGATGGCAAGAAGGATTTCTTATGCTTGTATATTTTACTTGGATTGAATGTGCATATTATTATATTAATGATAATATACCAAGAAAATATCTTCTAGCTTTTTATATCTTCGTATTTAGTTGGACTATGCAATTTATAGGACACAAAATTGAAGGTAATAAACCAGCTCTTTTTGATAGTCTTTCACAAGCCTTCACTGCTGCACCATTGTTTAGTATCCGAGCTTTCCTATCAACTTAGTAATCTTTTTTCTTATCTTTCTATTTTTTCTTTTACTTCTTCTCTGTGTCCTTTTCTTTTTCTTCTTCTTCTTTTTTTTACTCTTCTTTTTTTTACTCTTCTTCTTCTTTTTCTTTGTACCTCTATGTTTCTTGATCTTTTTTGATTCCCCTATAACCTTTTTCAAAAATCTTTCTAAATCTTTAGGATTCTCTCTGTTTCCATCCTCAGGTGTAAATGTATGAACTGCCCTTCCGTTTTTAAACCCAACTATAGTAGGAAAGCTTTGAATATTTTCAGCGTAATGTGCTGAATTTTGATATTTTGGTACATCACAGTGTCCTATAGTAACGGGATTTTTACATTTCTTTCCATCGCATTTCTTTTGAAACGAATCCCAATGTGGTTTTAATCTTTTACAATGACCACACCAATCAGCAGTATAAGCAACCATACCAGCACCTTCTCTTACATTAGAATTGAATTCGTTCAAATTATTATCATCTATTTCATATGTTTTTATGAACATTATATTAATTATTGAGATAATATTATCTTGATAATTAATATATGAAAGTAACATTTATTATTATTGCATTTATTCTTGGAATGGTATTTTGTTTAACGCAAAAATCTGAATCTTTTTATGAACCATTCGAAATAAATTCTTGCCCAAATATGCTTGTAAGAAAAGGTGAAAAATTCCATTTAATAAATACCAGAACATCAAGAGTTCCTGGAGTAAATCCTGTTATTTTTAATAATTTAGAAGAATACGAAAATTATTTTAAATTTCAAAAATCACAAGGAATAACATGTCCTGTTTTATATTTTCAAGAAACATACGACGCACAAAATAGGGCTGGTTACAAATTGCTCGCAAATCCCCTCGAACCCCAAGGAGGACTTAACTTAACCAAGCCAGGTAAAAAGGGCGAACCGGTTAAAGCTTTATTAACTGACGCAAATAGGGATGACCCACCATTTAATCAAAATCAATTTGCTGGGTTTGACGGACAGGACCAATACATTGGGTTAAAAACTCCTTTGGACGAAGTTGAATATGTTGAAGACCCAATGTCTAAAAATTGGGGCGGACATGAAACTACGCACAAAGCCATTCTTTCTGGAAAATTTAAAGGTCGTACAAGAGAACCTATTGATAAAAGACCTACTATCCCCGAAGAAACCGAATAAATATTATATTAAATAATTAATTAATATTTATTGTTGAGGTTGTTGTTTTGTAAAAATTTTTACACATTCGAATACCTTTGCGGATTCGGCAATTGCAAAACATCCCCTTCTTTGTGCTAAATGTAGAAAATTCACCATTACATTCAAGGCTTCATTTTCATTTGTTACTGGTAATTCCAATAAATTAACTTGTTGTCCCTGTTGTGGTGGTTGTTCTTGTTGAACTGGCGATTGATCGCTAACTACGGTATTTTCTGCTACTGCTGACATATACTTTCAAATATTGATTAGTTTTTAAGTATATTTTTATAAAATTAATAAAAATCATTCCAACTACTTCCATTGTAACCCTGATGTTTATTAACTGTCGTATTAAATATTACCATTCCTGCTACACCCGTTAATGTGTCGCGTTGCGTTGTTGTATATGAAGCAGATATAATCGCATTACTGAAAGTTTTTGTTCCTGCTATTGTTTGGTCTCCAGAAGTAGTAACGGCATTACTTACCGCTCCCACTGTTCCTTCTCCTATAGCTACTATTTCCAAATGAGGCTTCATAACTTCGCTATTGGATTCACCATACTCAGAATTATAACTACTAATATGTAATGCGGCATCGGCTGAACTATCCCTTTCAATACACATTAATTTTATAGTTTTATTTGTAGTCCAACTCGATATTTTACCATTCGTCATATCATTTGTTCCAATATCAATCACATATTCAAATTCAATATATCCATCTTGATAATTTATATTATTACAATGTTTCGTCTGTCCACATTGAACCCCATCTATATATAATCTATATGCCATACCAGCGTAATTACCACTACCACCATCCCCTCTTGCTATTTGACATAACATTTTATAAATGATTTGTTTTGTTCCAGATGGTGGTTTGTATGAAATATTGCTACCAGTTAAATCCTCATATGTCGTCTGACTGCTTATTTCTTGCTTTGTTGTAACGTTGGGAAATGTATAACTTCCACTTTCCACTACAACTGTTCTACCATCACATATACCTGTGAGAGTTTCCAATAATTGACCTTGTTTTGTTGTTGTTGAACTTGACCCGCCCAATTCCTCATCTTCTTCCCAATCTCCAGCTGTGTTTGGAGAAAATATATCCTGTATATTTGCGTTCTCCAATCCTGATAATGTATGTGCATAAGCTTCCCAATGATGTAATTTCATATCAGACAAGTTAGAAAGTCCGGCGTGCGTTAAAGCTCCCGAATTGGAACCAGACGCCGATGTAATAGCCGCCGGAACCGCTGTTTTTTTCCGTTTTTTAAATTTCATTTTCCCACCAGAAATATCTATCTTATGATCATCTCCTATCCACAATGAATTATCACTCAGGAAAAGATGCCTAATCTTGTATTCGGCATTCCCCAAGTCATAGGCAGCATTTGTATCTGGTATAATATGACCTCCTAATTTTACGGAATTACAACTTAAATCGCCGGCTACCCATAAATCATTCATACTAACATCTGTTGTACTATCTATTGAAGAACCACCACTACCCGATGAACCCCAAGTTAATGTTGAACCACTAGCTGGATATTTTAATACTTGTCCCTGTGTTCCTGCTGCTGTAGGTAAAGTATAATTTCCTACAGTAACAGCACTACTAAATGTCTTAGCACCTGCTACTGTTTGAACGCCAGTTAATCTTACAGCATTATTAGAAACATCCGTATAATCTGTTCTTTCTGTTGCCGTTATTATTTCGCCCGAACCCGTGGATGTTAATGTATCTTGTTTTCCAGAAACCGCGGTGTGAACAAAAGCTGTTGTTGCTAATTGTGTTGTATTCGTTCCACTATTTGCTGTTGGTGCTGCTGGCGTCCCGGTAAATGTTGGATCCGCCTTCGGAGCTTTTTGAGCCAGTTGTAAAGTTATTGTTGTAGCATAACTATTATTGTTATCTAATGCTGTTGATAGTTCTTTTAATGTATCCAATGTTCCCGGTGCTCCATCTATTAAATTATCAATCGCCGTTTTTACAAATGCGGTTGATGCTATTTTTGTTGTATTGTCTCCTGCTGATTGTGTCGCAACTGCTGTTGTTCCAGAAGCTGTTAAATCAGTACAAGTTATATTATTGTCCTTTAATAAAACACCGTCTATAGTAACACCTGATGCACTCGTCCTTTCATTAATCGTATCTACATATAAATCGTTTGAACTAATATCGTTCGCACTAATATCATTATCTTTTAACAATACACCATCTATTGTTACGCCTGAGGTACTTGTTTTCTCACCTATTGTATCTGCCGATAATGTTCCGTCAATAGATATATTACCACCATCACCTGTTAATAATATTGTAGCACTATTCCCGCTGTCTTTCACTTCTAAATCCCTGAAATTTCCTTGTCTTGAAGCTGAAATAAAATTTGTTCCACCAACAGCATAATTTGAAGCACTCACTGTATGTGCTGTTACATTCTGGTCTTTCAATAAAACACTATCAATAGTTACGCCTGAACCACTTGTTTGTTCGCCAATTGTATCTGCTGATAATGTTCCGTCAATAGATATATTACCACCATCACCTGTTAATAATATTGTAGCACTATTCCCGCTGTCTTTTACTTCTAAATCCCTGAAATTTCCTTGTCTTGAAGCCGAAATAAAATTTACAGACCCAACAGCATAGTTTTGAGCAGTAACCGTATGTGCTGTAACATTCTGATCTTTCAATAAAACGCTTTCAATTTCTACTCCGTGTCCCGATGTATTTTCAATAATATCATCCACCTTCAATATCGCATTACAACTTATATCACCATCTACCCATAAATTATTCATAGAAATATCCGATGATAAAGTTATAGTTGTTTGTTTTGAATCTAATGCCGCTTGCAATCCATTCGTTTTCGCAATAGTCAAATCGCCATCAGCTATTGTTGATTGTTTCCCATTTAAAGCTTCTTGTAGTCCCGTAACTTTTGATATAATAATATCATCATCCAATGCGTCATCTTCTTCCCAATCTCCAACAGTATTGCCCACAAATATATCTTGTAATAACGCATTACCTATCCCTTTCCCCCCAACATCTAATGTTCTCGCATATTCTTCCCAATGATGCAATTGCATATCTTGTAACTGACCAACTCCAGGTGTAAAAGCCAAAGCTCCAACAGAATCACCCCCGGCAGCCAATATTGATGCTGGAACTATATCGGTCTTTCTTTTTTTAAATTTCATTTTGCCACCTGTTATATCTATTTTATGATTATCGCCGATCCATAGCGAATTATCTGAAAGGAAAAGGTGTCTTATTTTTCTATCCGCCGCACCTATATCATAAGTTTCATGAGCAAGTGGTAAAATATGTCCTTTGAATTCTATTCCACCATTACAACTTATATCACCTTGAACCCATAAATTATTCATCGATACATCTACCGATGAAGTTATAGTTGCTTGTTTTGAATCCAATGCCGTTTGTAATCCACTTGTTCTCGCAATAGTTAAACTTGCATCTGTTATCGTCGCTTGTTTACTATCTATTTGTGTTTGTATCGCACTTGTAACACCATCTAAATATCCATATTCCGTATTACTTACATCACCATTCGCACCTATTAAATTCGCATCCAATCGTGCTGATGTTGTAATTGACGGGTGTTTTCCTGATAATGCTGTTGTTACTGTAGCAGCATAATTCGCATCATCACCTATGGCTGCTGCTAATTCATTTAATGTATCTAAAGCTCCAGGAGCACTATCTACCAAATTATCAACCGCCGTTTTCACAAATGCAGTTGTTGCTAATTGTGTAGTATTGGTTCCTGCTGTTGCTGTTGGTGCTGCTGGTGTTCCAGTAAATGTTGGTGCTGCTAAAGGTGCTTTCAAATCCAACGCTGCTTGTAATCCAGTTGTCCTTGCAATCGTTAAATCGCCATCTGTTATAGTTGCTTGTTTTGAATCTAATGCGGCTTGCAATCCACTTGTTCTCGCAATAGTTAAACTTGCATCCGTTATAGTAGCTTGTTTACTATCTATTTGCGTTTGTACCGCACTTGTTACACCATTTAAATATCCAAATTCCGTATTATCTACACTTCCATCATGGATTAAATTAGAATTTAATCGTGCTAATGTTGTAATAGAACCTTGTTTTGAATCTAATGCTGCTTGTAATCCACTTGTTCTCGCAATAGTTAGATCACCATCTGTTATAGTTGCTTGTTTTGAATCCAACGCTGCTTGTAATCCACTTGTTCTCGCAATAGTTAAATCACCATCTGTTATCGTCGCTTGTTTTGAATCCAACGCTGCTTGTAACCCACTTGTTCTCGCAATAGTTAAACTTGCATCCGTTATAGTTGCTTGTTTACTATCTATTTGCGTTTGTATCGCACTTGTCACACCATCTAAATATCCAAATTCCGTATTATCTACACTTCCATCATGGATTAAATTAGAATTTAATCGTGCTAATGTTGTAATAGTTGCTTGTTTTGAATCTAATGCTGCTTGTAATCCACTTGTTCTCGCAATAGTTAAACTTGCATCCGTTATAGTAGCTTGTTTTGAATCTAATGCTGCTTGTAATCCACTTGTTCTCGCAATAGTTAAACTTGCATCCGTTATAGTTGCTTGTTTTGAATCCAATGCGGCTTGTAACCCACTTGTTCTCGCAATAGTTAAACTTGCATCCGTTATAGTTGCTTGTTTTGAATCCAATGCGGCTTGCAATCCATTCGTTCTCGCAATAGTTAAACTTGCATCCGTTATCGTCGCTTGTTTACTATTGATTTGTGTTTGTATCGCACTTGTAACACCATCTAAATATCCATATTCCGTATTACTTACATCACCATTCGCACCTATTAAATTCGCATCCAATCGTGCTGATGTTGTAATTGACGGATGTTTCGCTGCTAATGCTGTTGTTACCGTAGCAGCATAATTAGCATCATCACCTATGGCTGCTGCTAATTCATTTAATGTATCTAAAGCACCAGGAGCACTATCTATTAAATTATCAACTGCTGTTTTTACAAAAGCAGTTGTAGCTAATTGTGTAGTATTGGTTCCTGCTGTTGCCGTAGGTGCTATTGGCGAACCCCCGAAAACAGGACCGTTCAATGGAGCCTTAGAATTTAATATTGACTCTAATGCGTTTACTTGTTGTAGTGTTATTGAGCCATTGGTTATAGTTGCTTGTTTACTATTGATTTGTGTTTGTATCGCACTTGTTACACCATTTAAATAACCATATTCGGTATTGCTCACATTACCATTGTCTCCTATTAAATTAGCATTCAATCGTGCGGATGATGTTATAGATACGTGTTTAGTCGCTAACGCTGTAGTCATCGTCGTATGAAAATTATTATCATCGTTAATTGCTGCCGCTAATTCATTCAAAGTATTTAAAGAATTTGGAGCACCATCTACTAAATTATAAGTACATGTTTTCACAAAAGCTGTTGTTGCTATTTTTGTAGTGTTATCACTTTCTACTGGTGTAGGTGCTATAACTGTTCCTGTAAATGTTTTATCCCCTGCGATTGTTTGATTAGTAGTTACACGAACAGTCGCATTGGATAAATCAATATGAGAACCCCAATTTGTTGCACCAGAATTGATTGTTTGATGCACTAATGGATCATTTCCAGATGGATCTGGTGGTGGGTTCACCAAACCATAAATATTTTTTGCCGTCATTAATGTCCCCGTTGTAGCCATTATATTAATTATTCATATTATAATTAATATCATGTTTCTATTTTAATCACATTTGATTTTTGATATAATAAATATTGACTTATATTTCTTATCGTTGTATTTGATATCTTTCTATTACCCTTTGTTGTTTTTATAGTTATTCCATTTAAACATTTTGGATCTTTTTTTAATTGATCCAACAAATTATATAAAGAACCAAACTTTTCCATTATTGTTAAAGATGTTTTGGAACTTATTCCCGGTATTTGACTTAGTATTATTTCGCCTATATTTTCTGGTCTAATATTTTTCTTTTTTACCTTATTAACAACTTCACAATAAGCTTTTATATTACTAACGTTATTCATTGATGTATCATAATAAGAAATCTTTTTATCTCTCGTCATTTTATCTACCGCTCTCATAACATATTCGGCCGTTTCATTCAGATTATTCACTTTAACCACCGAAAACCCTTTATAATATTGCAAACAATGCATAGTCACATATAACGTTTTTGCTTTAATTTTGGTATATTTACCTTTAGTTGCGTCCCACTTTTGTATATCTCCCTCAATAAGATACACTATATTATGGTTGTGTAATTTGTAATTGTTCAAACGGAAACTTTGTTCCGCATATCTTCCATCTTTTATTGAAGCTGCTAAATCACTTATAGACTTTCTTTCTATTATTAATTGTTCTTCATTTTTGTCGTTCAATATTACTATATCACCAAGAGGTAAATTTGATGTCGTAATTGTAATTTTATTAAATTTGTTTTTTTCTTTCAATGTTTCTAATTTTTTTAACAAATTCTTTTCGCGATAATCCACATTTATTATCATTTGTAAGTTATAATAATGAATATTTAAATCATTTAGAAAACAAATATAAAAATAAATTGTTTGTTATAAATATAATGAGCGAACCGATTCAAATAAAAATAAAAAAAGAAAATAATAATGGTTATTTTAGTGCGTGGTGGGCTAAAAAACAAGAAGAAGATAAAAATATGAAAGAAAATATCGAAGAAAATATTTTCGAAATGGATGATGATGAATTACCACCAAAACTTCAATCCCCTGAAAAAAATGGATTTGATGATGTAGTAGTATCCGAAGAAGAAGATGAATTTATTGTTAGTGACAAAGAAGAAGACAACCCCTGTTTTGGTTATCCCTGCACTAATATGGCTTATTATGATAAATGTAATAAATGTAAGGATTCGCCTATTTGCAACTTACTCGTTGAATCTGTTCAACAGGGATTTGATGATATGAGAAGTGATTTAAAAGAACTATGGAAGAAAGACGTTGTAAAGGTATGGAGCGCCTTTTTAACCGTATGTTATTTTAATATTCCAAATGAGGCTGTGTTATGTGGTGTTATGTATTTGGTTCATAAAAAATTTGAACAAGAAGAGGACAGAATAACATGTCGTTCAACTTTACCGCCTGTAACAGATAGTGAGAGTGAAAGTGAGGATGAACAAATTGATACTGAAACTAAAAAATGTGTATAATTATTGATAATAATATTATTAATAATTAACGTCTTTTCTTAACGCGGCGAGATTTCCTTCTTTTGCGACGAGATTTCCTTCTTTTCTTGCTACGAGATTTTCTTCTTTTCTTGCTACGAGATTTTCTTCTTTTCTTGCTACGAGATTTTCTTCTTTTCTTGCCACCTCCTCGTCCTGAGGAATCGCCCGGCGTTTCAATACCGGCCAATTTTTTTGATTTGTTGGGTACGTATTTCCCACCCAAATCATCGTGTCTGCGCTCCCTTGCTTCCTCTGCTTTTTTTGCTCTTGCATTTTCTTTTCTTTGTAGTGCAGCCACGGTTTTATCAAACGCATCTGTTTTTATTTTTTCTCCCATTGAAACGCTCTTTGGATTTTTTCCTAAAAATGACATATATATATATCTAAATATTAATTAAAATTGATTTAAAAATTTATTGATTATTAAATCAATATGTCGGTAGCAAAAATAGATAAAGAAATTCTCAATGATGGAGACATCAATCAAGAAGATGAAGAACTTATCTTCAATCCATATAATTCTAATAACAAAGAAATTACTGAAAAACAAGTAAGCGATATTTTGAGAAAATATGGCGTACCAGATAAAGTTCATAATTTCAATTTGTATAGAAGAGCTTTCATACATAAATCATATTGTAAAAGACCTAAGTTGGAGAATGAAGAAAACGGTGTAATCATTGCGGATAGACCAAATGATTGCATGACGTTAAAAACAAAATCCAACGAAAGGTTAGAATTCCTTGGTGATGGCGTGTTGGAATGTATAACTAAATATTATTTATATAGACGCTTCCCAAAAGAAAATGAAGGTTTTATGACCGAAAAGAAAATCGCTCTTGTTAAAAACGAATCCATTGGTAAAATGGCCTATGAAATGGGGTTAAATCATTATTACATAATGTCTGCTAACGCTGAAGAGAAGAAGACCAGAACTAATCTTAAAAAATTAGGATGTCTTTTCGAATCATTTTTGGGTGCTCTATTTTTAGATTTTAACAAGATTACAATTAAAGATGAAGGCGAATGGTTTAAAAATGTATTTGTTACTGGTCCTGGTTTCCAAATAGCACAAACATTTGTTGAAAGTATTTTTGAAAAACATGTGGATTGGACAGCATTAATCAAAATTAATGATAATTATAAAAATAGATTACAAGTTGTTCTGCAAAAATCATTTAAGGTTACACCGATTTATATGGAAATTGGCGAATGGGATGAAGATAATGGTTATCACATGGGGGTGTTCTTATGTATCGGACAACATTCACACGGATTAACGAAGGCTGACTCTTTATCGTTAAAAGATTTGGGTAATTGTTTAGAAGATATTGTTATTTATATGGCTAACGGAAATGATAAAATTTGGTTGTTTCTTGGAGATTCAAAACATAAAATTAAAAAGAAGGCAGAACAAGCCGCTTGTAAAATTGCGTATGAATCATTGGTTGTTATTTAATAAAGCTGAAATTGTGGAATAGGATCATTATCTACTTTCTCTATAACTATCCTTTCAATATGTGTTAATACAGGTGATTTATCACCTATTTTTTTAGTTTTACTTTTGGGTGTTAATTGTCTCTTCGGACTATTTTCACGCTCTTTCATCAAAGAATTAATTTTTGGTGATCTTTTTTTAGGTCGTCGTGTTTGAACTTCTTCCATTTGAATAAATATATAAAGTTTTTTTTATATTTATTCTTTATAGATGAATAAAAAATCCATTTTAGAAAGATTACAAAAAAAAGAAGTTCCGGTGGAAAGAGACATAGTAAAAGTGCGCGTTTCAAGGCCTGTGGGGATTGAAATAACAGAAAATTTAAAAGATAAAGATTTTAATCCAGATGATTTCCGCAATATGTTATCCGACCGCAATTATAAGCCTGAAAAAAATGTAAATGTTTCTGTTTTCAAGAATATAAAAGAAGGGCCAAGCACATCTAAAATTTCAAAAACAGCAAAAATATCAAAAGAGGGTAAATCACTAATTAAATTGACTAAGCCTGTGGTGCTCCCTAAGAAAAAATTAAAACCAGAAGATGAAATCGTATTTGAAACAGTTCATTTGGATGATATTAAAATACAAAGTGACGGTGGATTATCTATTAAAGATAGATTACCGAAAGATAAAGACGTATATAATATTAAACCGTCTATTTACGTATTAAATAATAGAGAGAAATTTTCTAATTATATAAACACTATTTTTGCCGAATACCGCTCACAAGTAATGGGTCAAGATAAAACAACTTTATCTTGCGATTCTTTAAAAAGTGGATTCAAGGGCTTATTAACACATCAAAAAATTATAAAAGATTATATGTCCATTTATAGTCCTTATAGAGGATTATTGTTATATCACGGTCTCGGTGCTGGTAAAACGTGTGGTTCTATAGGTATTGCCGAAGGATTAAAAACTACCAGAAACGTTATTATCTTAACACCCGCCAGTTTACAAAATAATTATAAAAAAGAATTAAAAAAATGTGGTGATGATTTGTATAGATTAAATCAGTATTGGCAATTTATAGAAACTGAAGGCGTTCAAGAAATGGAAGAGGCTTTATCCAAAGCCTTAAATCTTTCCATTAATTATATCAAAAAAAACAATCCTCCTGGTGCATGGTTGGTTAATGTTAATAACAAATCTAATTATTTTAAATTATCCACCCAAAGCAAAGCAAGTATAAATGACCAAATAAATGCTATGATAGAACAAAAATATTCATTTTATAACTATAACGGTATGAGCACACAAAAAATGGCTATGCTTGAGGGTCTGGCTTTAAGAGAATCCGGACCTTTAAAAAGAAAGAATCCATTTGATAATAAAGTTGTTGTTATAGATGAAGTTCATAATATGGTAAGCACCATAGTTAATCAATTGGATTCCAAAACACCTACAATCAAAACCAAATTATATGAATATTTAAAGGACGCCCACAATTGTAGAGTGGTTTTTTTAACAGGAACCCCCATCATCAATTATCCCAATGAAATCGCCGTATTATATAATATGTTAAGAGGTAACATTACTACATTTACGTTCCAATTAGATACTCTTCGCACTAATCAAAAAAGTAAAGAAAAAGTCCGAAATCTTATCTTAAATAAATTTAAAAAATCTGGATATATTGATTTCGTAAAATATAATACCAATTCAAAAATACTTACTGTTACTAAAAATCCTTATGGGTTTTTCTCGAGCGCCAATAAAGATGGTAAATATCAGGGTATCGCATTAAACGAACAGGGTAAAATAGATGATGATTTCTTTATGAAACACATTGAAACATTATTGAATAGAATTAATATACGAATTAAAGTTGGATCGAAAATAGATAAACAAAAATTTACAGCACTTCCCGAAAAGAAAAAAGATTTTGAATCTAAATTTATAGATAAAAATACATTAAAATTGAAAAATAATATTTTATTAAAAAGGAGAATTTTAGGATTAACCTCATATTTTAGAAGTGCTTCTGAATCACTATTGCCCGAATACGATGAAATACAAAATATATCTATTCCTATGAGCGATTACCAATTGGGAGAATATGAAAAAGTTAGAATCCGCGAAAGAAAAGACGATAAACAAAAAGCTACACGTAAAGCAAAAGCTAATAAATTCAACGAGGTATATAAAGAAAGTGGTAATTACAGAACTTGGTCCAGAATGGTTTGTAATTATGCTTTCCCTAATGATGTTGAACGTCCTTTCCCTACTGTGAAATCAGTTGATGGCGTTAATGAAACCATGCTTGATAAACTTATGAATGAGAAAATCACATCGGGACAAAATACATTAGAAGATATGGACCTTGAAAAAGAAGCTAAATTACAAGAGGATATTGAAAAATTACAGGGTAGTGGTTATCATAATAGATTAAGCGAAGCATGGGCAAAATTAGAAGCAAATAAAGAATATTTCACAGAAGCAAATCTCAAACACACCAGTCCCAAATTCCTTGAAATTTTTAAAAAAATGAAGGATGGTCGTCACAGAGGATTGCATTTATTGTATTCTAATTTTAGAAATATGGAAGGTATTGGTATCTTTTCTCTTGTGTTAAAAGCTCATGGTTGGCATAGATTTTCTATAGCAAAACAAGATGGATTGTGGAAACTTAATATGACCAAAGATATGTTTGAATGCACGAAAGAAGAGGGTGCCGAATCTAAAATATTCGCCTTTTATACTGGAACCGAAAGTGACGACGAAAAAGAAATTATTCGTGCTATTTATAATGGCGATTTAGACTTATTGCCCCCTGAGTGCGGAACTCTAAGGGAACAGTTAAAAGATATTTATCCTAACAACTTTTATGGACAGCTTATAAAGGTTTTAATGATTACTCAAAGTGGTGCAGAAGGTATTGACCTTAAAAATACCAGATACGTTCATATGATGGAACCTTACTGGCATCCAGTAAGAAATCAACAAGTCGTTGGTCGCGCTGTTCGTATTTGTAGTCATAATGATTTAAAAGGTGGTGATAAAAATGTTAAAGCTTATTTATATTTAACTTCTTTCACACCCGCACAATTGGATAAAAACAATACAAAAACCGCACAAATATCTACAGAAACTGAAATATCGGATGCCGATAAAAGTAAAGTAACCAATAAACCTATCACTACCGACCAATATCTTCACGAAATTAGTACAAGAAAGAAAAATTTAAATACTGAAATTTTAAATGAAATTAAAAGTTCTTCTATTGATTGTAAATTATTTTCTGATAAAAGAACTAAAGAGCAAGTTATGTGTTATAATTTCGGCGACCCAGCTTCTTTAAGTTTTTCTTCTGTTCCATATTATCGCGACGAACAAAAAGATTCCTATTTTAAAAAAAATATTGACCGTATTGAAAAAACTTTTGACGCCACCATCGAAATCAATGGACAAGAATTTCAAATTAATTATGATAATAAAGAATCTCCAAATGATGGAGGTGCTTTATTTGATATTCATACCAGTTTAAAACGCGGATTCTTATTGCCTGATAAACCCGGTTCTAAAAATTTAAAAAGATATGCTAAGAGACCTACTAGTTCTGTTCTTGAATAAGCTCTTCTACTTTTTTCTCTACTTCATCTATTTTTTTACCTTTCAATAAATTCAATATTTCTTTCTGATTATTTAATATTGTATTTAACAATTCAACCACATCTCCTGATTTTGTATCCACCGGTTTTAATTTTGATAATAATGTCGATACTGTTTTATCATCCGTCTGTGGTAATTCATCCATATTAAAACTTACCGTCTTTTTACTTTTTAGTTTCTCCCTCCCCTTTTCCTTTTCTTCTTCATTTAATTTTAACCATTTCGCGGCATCATCTATTCCATTCTTATTATATTTTCTTTGTACACTCTTCAATTCTTGTTCTCTATCGGCTAATGTTTGTCCTAATAATTTATTTAAATCTGCCGCAGGTAACTCATCGTCTTTGCCGAATGAAAAATCTATATCATTCGGTTTTCCCGAATTCATCAAACCCGAAAATTCATCCTCTCTCTTTTTCAATTTCATATCAAATTCGTCATCCTTTACGTATCGCAAATCTGTCGCATCTACCTGCTTTAATGATATATTATCGCTTCTTTCTTGCGTATTAGTATTTGTAGCATATTGAATTATATTATTTTTTATAAATCCCATACTTTCCTGAACAACTTTTTTATTTATTTCTTGAATATTTTTGTATTCCCCTTGGTTCCTTTGATAAAATTTATATATGTTGTTAAAAAAACCCATAAAACCATTATTTTGTTTAATGTTATAATGTTTATACTGTTCCCCTATAACTTCTAATAATAAACTCTTATTTCCGTCGTCCATATATTAAATAAACCTGTTTATATTTTAAATTATATTTTATTAAATCTATTTATTCATTAAATATTTTGGTATTCCTACCCAACCTGTTTCTCTATCTATCCATTTATAACGGAAAGTTTTGGGATCATAATTATCTGATTTTTCACTGTTTTCTTGACCCCACATAGGTTGAAGATTAGTCCAATGAAAGCACATATACTTTTGCTCTTCATCATTTAAATCAAAACTTTCACAAGGTCGTCTATGGTCTACTTCCCATCCTCTTCCACCTTCACCATCCTCTCTCCCCATATTATCCCAATCCATACCGCTATCACCAAATTGACACTCTATATGATTATATAAATGTGCTATACTACAATTTATATATTCCATAGTTCGTTGATTTTTTGCGGCGTTTTGTGCTTTTAATGCCCCCAAAACTCTATTTCGGGAGTACATGATTAGTTTAAATACATGATCTGTTTTTAATCTTTCCTTCACATATTCCTTTTTATATTTCTTTATTTTGTCCTTATTCTTCTTTTGATATTCCTTCATATATATCTTTTTTCTCTCTTTTATTTCGTCCCTATTTTCCTTCCTCCATTTCTTTCTTATTTCTGGATTATTTTTACGATATTCCCTTCGGTATTTCTGCAATTTGACCTTATTTTGCTTTTTATATATTCTTTGATATTCCCTTTGATAGTCCTTCCTTTTATCCCATTTTACAGGGTTGCCTTTTTTATTTAAATAATAATGACCTATTATTTCGTCCGTTCGTTGCCATTTATAAGAATGTGGATTTTCTTTTGTTCCTAATTCTGCAGTTACTATCGAAGTCATATTTATTAAAATGTAATTATTTATTTATATTATTTATAAATATAAATAAAAAGTCTCTATTATTATCATTATATTTTATTAAAATAAATTCCTCGTAATTTTTTCATTAATTTATCCGTATGTCTTATTTTCTGAAATTTTTCAAACGATGACCCTTTCGCCATTTCAATTATAAAATGTAGACAATACATTCCACACTCACTATCACTATATTGATGCCTTCTTTTATTAACTTTGAATTTATATTTTTTTCCAAAAAACTTCGATTCTTTTGCTACTCTTTTTACAAATGTTTTTATTTTGCTTGGTGTTCTATCCCCATAACTATCAAAATAATATATTTCTTTTTTATACATGTCTATGAAGCAGGCAACCCAGTGACTCCCTGGTTTGTCGTGCGGGTCTAAATTAAATATTATACCTATCCTCTTTTTATTTTCATCTTTTTGTTTTTTTAAAGAAAATTTACACAATTCATCCCATACGCATTCTCCATGCATTTTATGTGTATCAAAATCTATTGGTGATGGTCCTATAAATTCAAAATCATTATGTTTCTCCTCATATTGTCTCATAACATTCAATATATCTATACTTGTTAGCCATTCCGTTGGCTTTTTTTTCCATATACTAGGTTGTGTTGGGGCAAACGTATGTTTTTTAACTTTTTTGTCCAGATTTTCTTTCGCCCAATGTTGTTTCATCCAACATGATTCTCTATTGCACGTGTTTTTCATATTATCGCCCAATTGTTTCCATATAGTATATGGGTGTGTAGATGTTATCATACCATCCGGATGACGCGCATTCCACAAATCTTTCATATGTTTCAACGACGCCTTTGTATAACAAGTAAATTCTAAAGTTTCACCCGTTTTTTTTGGAGCACATTTATCCTTACGCGTTATATTCTTCTTTTCTTTCTTTATTTTTTTTGTTTTTTTCATTGTTTTACTCTTTTTATTTTTCTTACTTTTTTTAACCCTTTTCCTCTTTCTCTTCTTCCTTCTACTCCTTCCACCTATATACCTAATAGCCATTATTATATATTACTTAGATTTGTTTTTCACTCCCTTATTTTTCAAATCGTCACTTGTAATATTTATCACCTTCTTCTGTGGTATATATGGCTTGTATGTATTCTTATTTTTAATTTTAACATTAATATATGATTCTATTGTACTTTTCTCTTTCCCATTTTTTTCACGCATCATTAATTTATTTTGTTCTTCAAGTTCAAAATTCACACACACTTTTTTTTTCTCATTTTTCCCTAAATTTTGATAATCCTCTTGCATTATATCCTTCTTATCAAGAAATTTAAAATCCCTTATCAATTCTTTCGCATATATTTTAAACATTTTATCTATTTCTTCACCACATCCTTTATTTCGTAACAGATCCTTCGTCTTTTGTAGTATCCTTTTTCTATAAAATTGTAGATCTTTGATATATTCTTCGTCATTTTCTTTGTACTTGATATTATTTCTTTTATAATACATTGAATTTGTAAAATATATTAAATCCAGTGGGTTAGCAGATACATCCATAATTATGTTATAATTAGTTATAATATAATTAGTATTTTAGTTTAATTTAACATCTTTTGTTTGTTGCCTTGTATGATTATCAAATAAATTCTTTCCTAATAAACACCTATTCGGGTTGAATGCATCAAACTGTTCGGGTCTTTGTAATAAATCTTTTGGATCAACTCCTTGGGTTTGTTTGAAATGTTTTGTGTTAAACAAATCGCTCGAACTATCCGGTATAAATTTTGATTGTGGTGCTTTTTGTAATGGATGTATTGTATTTCTTAAATGTGTTTCAATGTCCACATTATTACAATAACCGCTGTAAGGCGCACTTGAACCAGGATGAAATGTTTCCGTACTATCATATGATGAATAATTCGCCATTAATGTTGGAACTACTTTTCTACAATCCATCATTGGTAATGTCTCCAATCTTGTTGATACTGAACGTGCTATCATGTGTGGTGCTAAAGAACCACCTGCTAAATTTCTTTTATACATCCTATCACTTAGTTGTGTTGTTCTCTCTTGTTGGCAATAATATGCTTCAAACTTACTCATAATATAATAATCATAGATATTAATTATTATATTATTAATTAATTAAATAATTAATTTAAAATCAAATTTCGTTACATATATACTAAAATGTGCGGAATTTTCTCTATTTTAAATAATACTCACGATAAAGATATCGTTGAACTTGCTTTTCAAAAAGGATCGGTAAGAGGCCCTGAATCAAGTGTACTTGAATTCTCCATTGAAAATAATATGGTTTTGGGATTTCATAGATTAGCTATTAATGGTTATGCCGATGTTAAATCAAATCAACCATTAAAATTACACAACTGTACATTAATCTGTAATGGCGAAATATATAACTATAAAAAATTATACAAAATGTCACCAACATTTCAACAAGAAACCGCATCCGATTGTGAAATAATATTACATATGTATAACAAATATGGTATTAGACAAACTTTACAATTTATTGATGGAGTTTTCGCATTCGTATTAATTGACCATAAAAAAAATATTGTTTATGTCGCGCGTGATACTTATGGTGTTCGACCACTTTTCGTGTCTAATGGTACAGAACCCACATCTAATAAAAATATCACATTTGCTTCAGATATTAAATGTATTTCTAAATTATTAGACGTCGATATGATTCCAAATAATATTAAGCAATTCCCTCCTGGCGTTTGTTATAAATATTCTATCAAAAATGTTTCAGGCACAGAAAAATATTACTATCGCAATAGTTATTCATTCTCATCTCCCAATGCTTTTCAAATAACTTACGCCAAATTTAATTGGGAAGAGCAAATATATGCGGCCCTTGATAATGCTGTAAAAAAAAGAATTTTTGATACTACCGAAAGGGAAATAGCCTGTTTGTTATCTGGCGGACTTGATAGTAGTATAATCGCCGCATTAGTTAGTAAATATTATAAAAAACTAACCGGTCGCAAACTTCATACTTGGTCCATTGGATTCAAAGGTTCTGAAGATATTAAATACGCTCAAATGGTTGCTAATCATATAGGCACTGAACATCATTCTATTATTGTTAAACCTGAAATTTTTTTAAGTGCCATAGAACGTGTTATTTATGATGTAGAATCTTATGATACTACTACAATTCGCGCCAGTGTGGGCAATTGGTTGATCGCAAAATATATTAAAGATAATAGTAAAGCTAAAGTTATTTTTAATGGCGACGGTAGTGACGAAATTACAGGTGGTTACCTTTACTTTCATTATATAAAAGACCCTATTCTATTTGATAAAGAATGTAGAAGATTATTGAAAGATATTTCTTATTATGATGTTTTGAGATCTGATAAATCCATTTCTTCTCACGGACTTGAAGCAAGAACACCCTTCTTAGATAGACAATTCGTCAATTTATATTTATCTATTCCAGCTGAACAAAGATGTCATTCCAAACAGGGGTTTTGTGAAAAATTTTTATTGCGTTCATCTTTTGATTGTGGGTTGCTTCCTGAAAAGGTTTTATGGAGAACAAAAGAAGCTTTCAGTGATGGTGTTAGTAAGACTACTAATTCGTGGTCAGATATTATCAAAAAACATGTAAAAGAAACCATCTTTTCTGGCGATGATTATCCAGACGATGATCAAGAGATTATTGATATGTTGGTTCAACAACAAAATATCACACACAATGTTCCTACAACGCTTGAACAGCTTTATTATAGACTTATTTTTCAAAAATATTACAGCAATGTAGATCCAGCTATTATACCTTATTTTTGGATGCCCAGATATATTAAAGCAACTGACGCCAGTGCTCGTTCGCTTAATATTTATAAAATCAGAAATAATAAAAATATTAAAAAGGATTAATCAATCTTGTTCCACTAATCAATTGCCGCAATATCCGCCTGACCGATAGCGTCTTGAGCTGCAGCAATACGAGCTGCAGCAATACGATTTCGCAAATCGGATTCCAACTCCCCAAGATGAAGTACATTGTTTTGCTCTGTAGCATACCACACCCGCCGAAATTCACTGGCGGACTGCGGCGCCATCCTATTAAGGTTATTATAAAGATTTGTCACCATACGTTGGTGCCTTTGGTGCCTTCGTTCCCTTTGTTGTCGTTCAGCCTCCATACGTTGGCGCCTTTGTCGTCGTTCAGCCTCCATACGTTGGCGCCTTTGTCGTCGTTCAGCATCCCGGGGAGTAGGGTTGAGAACCCCGCGCCAGAGCTGCTTCCTAGTCAGGACGTTCGCTCGATGGTTTGTACTACCGCCTCCTTTTCTTGTCTTTTTCTTTTTAAATCTTCTTTGTTTTCTTGTTTTCTTTGTACTTTTTAAAAATTCACGTAATGGTTTCATTATATCATTATTTGAATATTTCATTGACGTCATTTTTGGTTTATGTCCCGACCTTTCGCATATATTCTTTAAAACACTTTCTTCTATATAACCTAATTTATTTTTTAACTTTGACCTCATAAATCGTTTCACAAAAACTTCGTGGGTTATATCCGTCTTATATGGTTTCACTTCTTGATAATCTACATTTTTATGTCTCATTCCATCATGTTCATCTCTATCATCAAAAAATATTACTCTATCATGTTTGTTTAATTGTGTACAATCCAGTAAATCTTTCCATGTTTTCGCATAACCACTTCTATTCTTTTCTACTATCTTTTTATCATATTTCCACCCTTTTATTGTTCTATCGAATAATTTATTTTTAATTTTATATTCTATATATTTTCTTATATTTGCTGCCCAACTTGGCGGACCATTATTATTTGTATATATTATCACTTTCAGTCTTCCTTTCTTCTTCTCCTTCGCCAAATATCTAAACACATTAAATATACCTGGTCTAAATATTTCCGGAAACATATTAAATAAATCAAAATATTCATTAACCTTTAATGGTCGCGTCAATTCTTCTATTATGTCTTGATACATTGCTATTTGTGTAAAATAACCTATACATTTATCCATATCAAATACCACTCCGCGTTTCATATATTAATTGTGTATATAATTAATTTTTATCCAAATAGTCCAATACGCTCAATATGACTGCTTCTTGATTGCTAATTTTTTGAAATATTAATATCTCATCAAATTTTGCTTTTATTTTTCTCCTCCTATTTTTACATATTATCTGTAAGCATCCATTACAAAATTCGGTATCTATATAAAATCCACCCAATGTTAAATTGATTTTATCAGGGTCCTTCAAAGGTATCCATCGTATATAATGCCCGTCTTGCAAATCACACAATTCCCCACAATAGCGATAATATTTTAATTTTTTATGAAAAAGTTTTAGTTTTTCTCTATCTTTTATTATTTTTTGTAGTATATCATTCTTATGTTTCTTTATTTTCCTACTATTCAGGTTCATTATTGATGAATTACTTTCATTTTCTAATGCCTGTAGTAAATCATTTTTTTTATAATCGGTCATATAATTATATTCTTTATTATTTTTAAATTATATATAAAAATAATATTACACTAAATGTATGACTTTAAATTCATTTACTTTATTCTTATTAATGTTTGGTTGTCTTGTAATATTTTTTATTTCCATAATTTATATTGTAAATTATATATTACTCGATTTTGTTGAACGCGAAACAATTGCAAATAGAAATAGAAGGCGAAACAATCGCATTATTCCTATCGAAACCATAGTTAGATTAACACAATTAAGACAAATGGATGAACAAAGATATGTTATGAATAATCACACCGATGTTATGTCTGAATTAAAAAATAAGATTATTGTTATTAATCCCGACGATTCAATGTCTCTTGGAATTGAAAATTAAAATTCTATTCCTATTTCGTCCAATTGGACAAAATTTATAAAATTTAATGTTGTGTTTTCCATTGCTAAATCTTCAATGTAATCATGGTATCTTAAGCATAAACTTATCCAACAACTTTTACGGAGAAATCTCCAGTTAAAGATTGGATACCATTCTTTCCCTGCCTGTTCCGCACAATATTCTTGCTGACATATACCACACTTATTTTCTTGAAGCGCCATTGCTACTGAGCGCGTAAGATTACTACCTGAGGCATATTTTATATCTTCGGGATCGTTTGGATCAAAATCGGTAGACATATATTCGCTATTTCCAAAAGACAATCTAATTGGTTTTCCTGGTCCAATCTTAGGAATTTTTATAGTATTTCTTTCTATACGAGAGTTTATATCCGTTTGGATATTTATAGGATATGCTCCAAAATGAACAGGACTATGTTCTTGAAGAACAGAAATTGGCGATACTCTTCCAAATGCTTCAGGGATATCACCTTCGCGACCTTCCTCATATATTCTGGTCAATTCAGGGTCTTCCTCAAAATTTTCTTTATTCTCTTTCCATGATTTCGGACCACACGTGGCTTCTTCTTTGGGAACTGGTTCAGTTGGATAATTATATTCCATATCTTCTGTATTTGTAACTAATGACGACATATTTATACCAATAATACATGCTGTTTTCATATCAATATTAATATTAATTTCACAAGGGTACCTTGTGACTAATCTTGAAAAATTGAAATGTTTTTTACATGATTAGTTTAATCATTAAGATGACGAGTATTGTACAACAAAACCTTAATTATAACCAGAAAAACATGCAAAATTTAAGTAATCAAGAAATCAAGAAGCTTATGGAAAGTGAGCGAATGTCCTTAACTTGTGCTCCTGGAGGCGAGAATAATAGGGGCATGGAGATAATTGGACGTATGCCGTTTAAGGGCGAAGGCTTCACGGCTGCCGACATTGAGGGATTGGGTCCTTATTTTGAAGACAAGACTCAATTGGCTATGGATAAATATGGAACCAGACCCGTCGCGGTATTGGACCTTAATGCGTTGAGTTTGAACGATACTGTTAATGATTTGGGGGAAGATGACCAAGCAAGAGTCCTACTTTTAAGGAATTATATCGCAAACTGGCACGGTGGTCACGAAAGCGATGTTGAGATTTATAAGGAAATGGCACCGATTAGATGGGATGCTGAGTATTTGGATCCGAATAAGTATAGAACAGAAATTGTTGATGGTGAAGAGGTTAAGGTGCGAGGCAAGAGAATGAATAAACGAGCAAGAACTAATCTATGCTTTGTGCCTGATAGAGAACAGGAGCCAGCCGTATTTGAAGGTAAGGGAACTATTTACGACCTTAAAAAGATGAAGCTCCTTAATTCCGCCATTGAAAGACTACGAGATGATATAGCAAAAGGGTTAATTGATATCGGTAGTAAAACTAAAGTAATAATTAATGTAGTTGAAGGCAATCGCTATTATGACCTTAAAACAACCGGCATAGGGTTCCACGGCGATACTGAACGGGTAGTTGTTATATGCCTTAGTATAGGCGGTTGGAACTATCCGATGAGATGGCAATGGTTTAAGGATGGAATGCCCGTAGGCAAATCCATTGATATTCACCTTAATAGTGGAGATGTATATATTATGAGTGAAAAGAGTGTAGGTGCGGATTGGAAGAAAAGTAGTTTATATACCTTAAGACACTCTGCCGGTGCGGATAAGTATAGGAGCTTAACTAAGTGGGATAAGAGGCGACCAGCATATGAAACCAGAATGAAGCGTAAGGCTGAAATTAAGGCAGAAAGAGCTGCTAAGAAATTAGAAAGGGAAAAGAAAGCTGCTGAGAAATCCCTTAAAAAGGCAATCGCCGTAGGAAATGTTAAGGTGCGCGCCAAAAAGCCAAGCGATCCAAGAAAGCTATACGAAAAGGCTTTAAGGAAGCACGATTGGGAAAATAGTGATGGTGGGTTTTATAGGTGGTTAGAATTAGAATCAAAACACGAATGTTCTCCTAATCACGAAGTCCTTAAAGAGTTGAACACGGTTTGGACCGGTAAAGCGGAAAATTGGGTGAATAAAATGGATTCAGATGAATGGGAAAAGCATCGCGCGGCTTATGGTATGCTGTGTCTATATAGTTCGCATTTCTAATTTAATTATAATATAAAAAATAAAAAATATAAAAGAAAATAAAAAATTGGAAATAGGCCAGGTGATTAGTGGTATTTTTTCATTCGCAAGGAGCAAAAATAATATAAAATTGATTCGTTTTTATATTATTTGGATAGGTAAAATATGACTTCTATTGTAACTACAAACATGACCGAAATGAATGATAAAGCTAACTATCGTAAAACTACTATTAATGGTGGAATATTGAAACAAGATGAGTCGGAACCAATGGACATTGATGAATCGCCATTCGCCGAAGAAGGAAAAACCATTGATGATATATGGTCTTGGGAATATATGGAAGCCATCAACAGAGTAAATGATGAACCGGATTCCCCAAATACTATATACAAATATATGACCGAAAAACAATGGGATAATGCTCATTGGAATCAAGGCGAAGGACAAAATCTACCATATGATTGTAAAAATAAATATTTGCGAATAAATGCTGGTGGTAAAAAGAAATGGCAAGAAGATGAATTGGAAAAGACTTATAAATATGACTTGAAATTTTATAAAATAAGCTCACGCGACGCTCTTCCTGGTGAAAATAAAACAATCGGGGGAGATTGGATTATGAAATTGTTAGACGACAGTTTGGATGCCGAAGACGTATGGATTCCTCATAGAGTTTGTGGTGAGGTTATTATTGGTGTTTTGGCTCCTGAAAATTATGAATTCTCTATCAATAAACTTGGAGATAGAATCCCTCATTTTGAAACTCCAAATCTATCTTTTGAATATCGCGGAATTTATGGAGTTCAATCTCAAATGTAATTTCGCTGCATAAAAAAAAATATTTTACTACTCAACTTTTTTATTATGATTTATGATAACAAAATGCGAAAAAAACGAAATCGTGAAAAATGACTGCATAAAAAAAAATATTTTACTACTCAACTTTTTTATTATGATTTATGATAACAAAATGCGAAAAAAACGAAATCGTGAATTTTGACAGCATAATCCAACTTTTTTTAACTACTTTTTTTTCTATTACTGATTATGATAAGAAAACTTGCAACTACTAAAATCTCGCTGCATGCTTACCACACTTTTTAGTTGCAAAAATATTTGTTACTGAATGTCGTAACGATCGGATTTTCGTTCAAATCGTATCCCTTAATCCCGCTAAATTTTTATAAGTTGCAAAATAGCTTGTTACGATAATACGTCTTAATTGGTTTTTTTATAGTGTCTTTTTTTTAGTAGGGTTTGACAAAATAGTGTAATTATTTTACATCATGATTTTCAATATGCACATTTCAAATGTCGAATGAAATGTGCATCTCTATATTTCTGAACACAAACATTTGCCCTAAAACCCTCCAACCCTCAACTTGTCTCGGTAGATGTAGGTAATTTTTGAAAATTTATTTTTCACTTTTGTGACTGAACTTAAAAAAAGGCACTAATTAATTAAAATAAAAAAGGATTTAGGGGTTTTTTATTATTATCATATTATATAATGGAATTACCCAAAAACCCTAGAAAAAAACCCCATAAAAAAAAAGTAGATTATTATTGTGAAAAATGTGACTTTAGATGCAGTAATAAAAAAGATTACAAGAGACATAAATTAACTGCAAAATGTTTGAAGGGGAGACATGGTAACATAAAACCCAGTTTTGTGGGATTTCGGTGCGAATCTTGTAGAAAAGCGTATAAACATCGCAGCGGTTTATCACGTCACCAGAAAACTTGCAACTATTTTTTAAATAAAAGTGTTGAAAAGGGTGAAAAAGTTACCATGTTACCATTTGAAAATGATAACACAGAAAAACCCCAAACCGAAATTTTAGAAAAAGACGCTGAAATTAATGCCCTAAAAATTGAAATGTTGGAAAAAGAATTGAAACACAAAGATCAAATAATTGATATTTTGAAAACCAAGGGAAATACAACAAATAATAATACAAATAATTTTAATAATTGTAATAATAAAAACCTAACGGTTAATTTGTATTTGAATGAGCACTGTAAAGATGCTATGAATTTGACTGATTTTGTAAACCAAATAACAGTTCAATTGGAAGATGTATTGTTTCAAGATAGAACAACAAGCGCGGAGGGTTTATCAAATATTATAACAAAACAATTGAAAAACCTGGAACCAACAGAAAGACCAATACATTGTAGTGATCATAGAAGGCAACATTTTTATATAAAAGAAGGAGAGGAATGGACACAGAAGTCTGGCGATAAAGAGATGGAAAAATCAGTTAGACAAATTCAAATAAAGCAATTACAGGCTTTAAAAGAATGGGAAGATAACCATCCAAATTTTATGGATGATGAGAGATTACAAACAAAATATACAAAATTTATGGAAAAAATAATGTATGGTTGTGGCGATAAACATAAGATGGATAAGAATGTGAAAGAAGTGAAAAAGAAAATATCAAAAGATATAATGTTAAAAGATGCGATGGATGATTTGAAAGTAGAAGAAGAGATAGATTAATCTTTAAGTTTTAATGTAGTATCGCTAATATGAATAAATTCTTTTAATTCATTGAAAATATCAGTATTATTTGGATTTTCCATTTTATTCATTACAGTTTCAATGGCGAACTTATTAGTTTTTCTATCTTTCATGATTCTCCATAATAAGAATACATTGATACGTTTATCAAGTTCAGTATCGTTTAATTCTTTCCATTTGGTTTTGAATTCATTGTATAAAGTCATGTAAATAAGAGTTATTTTGGATTCAGTGGAATTATAAAAATATTTTTGAAAGAACTTTCTGAAAAGTTCATTTTCCATTATTCCGGATAAGTCTTTAAAGAATTCATTATTGTTTAATAGTTTTTCGCCATCATCTCGTATGACGTCGAATGATGTTTGTCTGGTTAATTCTTTTGGTTCGTTCATTTATTTAATATAAACATATTATTTTAAATAAATTAAAAATATAATTAGTGCGTGGGGTCAAGGTACCTTGTCAAATTGAAAAATTGAATTGTTTTTAGACCTTGTATGTTATTTAATCACAACCAATTACCTTGCTCTTACTATTGAAATTAAAATCTAACTAAAAAACATGATGGCTGCTCTATATAACCGTCCTTCACCCCTTACACTTGCCGACTTAGAATTTGATAGAATGACTGAAGAGAACGTCTTCAATCATCGTATTCATACAATTAAGGAAGAGGCAACGACTACCCATAACGACGATGTGCGACCTAAACCGAAGAAGAAGAATGGAAAGCGTGTCAAGTGGGCAGAGACAACACAAGTTAAGGAAATAGAACCCTTTAAGGACCGTAATTATTGGCACCACCCATTGGATAAGCAAACAGCAGGCTTCGAAAAAATGTGTGAGCAGTTTTGGGAAAGAGGGGAAGGCCATAGATTTCGTTGGACTATCAACGAGAAGCGATGGCTCCAATGTTGTAAAATTGATGACGAAATGGATGCGTTGATAGCGGAGAAAGGTATTGATGTGGTATTAGCAAATAACGGCGTTTGGGATACTTGGAACGAGTCTGTATTCAGGGGAGGTTTGTTGTAATTTAAAATAAATGAAAAGTGGAGAAAGTTTTTTTTATTCACCATATATTAATTACAAAAATAATTAATATATTAAACAGTTCGGGTTGTTCTTCAAAACATTTATAATCGGCTATACCCTTTCTTATAGTGTTAGTCACGTGTGACCCCATTAATAAGCGCCGATACCCATAGCAGCAAAAAATGCGAAAATTCCGCCTACGATGATGATCCAATTATACATATTTAATATCTTATGATACGTTGATAAATCTTTAAATATGTATTTAGAGATATGTGGGTTAAAATGCGGAACCGAAAGCTCCACCGAAAGCTCCATTAGCGGCCATTGGTTCCTGGACACCTGGAGATGCTGCTCCTTGCATTCCGCCGAAACCTTGATTATTATACATGTTATTGGCGGCACCAGGGTTAGCATTTAAACCCATTGCGATATCTGGTTGTTGTGGCGTCATTTGTTGATGATGGGCCATTAAATCAGGTTTTGAAGGCGGAGGTGAAGAAATTGGGTTAGGCATGCCTGTTATAGGTTGTGAAACAGTAACTTGTGGTTTTTGTTGAACTGGACCACCTTTACCATTGGGTTGTTTTTTATTTTCTCCTGATTCACCATTCCAAGAATTGGATAATCTGGTATATAAAAGGTCTAATTTTTGTCTTGTTTTTGTTGTAAACATTACGAATACAATTACTAAAGTTGCTAAACTAATAGAGTTCATTTCTTTTCCCGAATAGGTAGGAACATATTGAGCTATTCTATCTACCAAGAAAACAGATAAAAGAAGTAGCTTTAAGTGACCCAAGACTTCAAATAAAATTTCGAGAGAACCTCTACTTTCATCTACTTTTGGTACGAGAGTTTCAACAAAATTATTTAAAAAAGTCAGGGGCAATAAAACAAGAGCGAGATATTGACCCAAATTCATTAATTCTGTTTTTGTTTCCGTATTAAAATTAAATACATGATTTATAAATCCTTTTCCCGATACACCGGCGGATTGACTCATAGCACTATTTACATCGTCCATATGATTTATAATTAGATAAGAAATTTAAAGAGAATGCGATATTACTAAATAAAATGTTTACGTTAAGAAATATGTCGCGAATAAAACATCCTGAAAAACAATATTTGGAATTGGTTGATCATATATTAAAGCATGGGTACAAAGAAAAAGGTAGAAATGGGAATGTTTTAACGCAAATTGGATCTACCATGCGATTTCAATTATACGATGAAGATAGAAATGACAAACCTATAATGCCACTAATGACTACAAAAAGATTGGCTTGGAAAAGTTGTTTAAAGGAGTTATTATGGTTTATGAGAGGGGAAACGGATAATAATATATTAAAAAGTCAAGGTGTAAAAATATGGAATGATAATGCATCCCGAGAATTTTTAGACAGTAGAGGTTTGACCAGAATGAAAGAGAATGATTTAGGACCTGTATATGGTCATCAATGGCGACATTTTAATGCTCCATATTATACAAGTAAATATAATTATGGGGGGATGGGAGTGGATCAATTGAGTAGGGTAGTAAAAGATTTGAAGAATGATAAATATTCAAGACGAATCATAATGTCTGCTTGGAATCCTTGCCAATTGAATGAGATGGCTTTACCGCCTTGTCATGTTTTATCTCAATTTCATGTTGTGGGTGAAGATAAATTGATATGTACTTTGTATCAAAGAAGTGCAGATGTTGGTTTGGGCTTGCCTTTTAATATAGCAAGTTATTCATTTTTAACGCATATATTGGCTCATCATTGTGGATTAAAAGCATCAGAATTAATACATTTTGTAGGGAATGCACATATATACGAAGAACATATAGAGCCATTGAAAAAACAATTAGAAAATGAACCAGAATTATTTCCAATATTAAGAATAAAGGAGAAGAGAGAATATATAGATGATTACCAAGTGGAAGATTTTGTAATAAGTGGATATGTAAGTCATAAAAAAATAAATATGAAAATGCGTGCATAGTTCTAATAAAATATATCATTTAGGAATATATGAGTAGGTTTGATAGAAGACTAAAAGGAACTGGTTTGAGGCCGGGGCAATCAACATGCAAAATTGGGCGAGGGGAGAGAGGGGGATCTCCAAATGTAGGTCAATATGCTACAATGAGTTGGAATGGAAATGTTGTTTCAGGTGGTCCAGCACCAACATATAACCCGAATATAATGACGCAACAGAATTCGATGAATCAACAGAATTCAGTAGTTTCACAGAATAATGGCGTACAATTGAATAATTCAACGGCTACGGTAAGAGTTATGGACAATAATTTGGGTTCGCAAACACAAATGAATGATTTAGATGCTTTAGCTGTTAAGAATGCCCGTTTAGAAGAAGCTGAAAAAACGGCACCTAACCAAGCTATGAGATTAATAACAAGACACGAAATTAGATTAAATACTTTAGAAACATTATCATTGCGAATGGAACATTTGGATATGATACAGAATGGTTGTGCCAGAATGAATTCATTAGACGATAGAATGATTGAAGATTTAAAGGATTCATTGTGGACACAATTACAAAGTAGGCATGATGTAGAGGTTCAACGTGTGGTGATGGGATTAAAAGACGAAGTTTTGGAATTAAAACTGAAAGTAGAAGCATTAGAGGATAAGTTGGGAGGCTCGGATAAAGCTATTTCGCACGAACCAGTAAAAAAACCTTCTCAAATAACATTAAATATTGAAGAGGCTACAGAACAGGAGGATGAGATGAATGAAGGAACTATAAAAGACGTAGTTGCCCAAGCGATAGCACAAGTTGAGGCGGGTGAAGCATAAATAAAATTGATTTAAAGTTCATTTTAATAATATAAATAAAATGAAGTTTACCATACATCAAAAGGATAAAATTACAAAATTTATAGCAATCATGAAACATATGAAACAATTAGTAACAGATGTTAATATCGGGTTATGTGAGCTTGGATTATACATTCAGGGGATGGATGCGTCGCATGTTGGCTTATTTGAATTGAAATTGGAGAAGGCTTGGTTTGATGACTGGAAAGGTTCTGAAAAATTTCATTATGATATAGGAATTAATTGTGAAATATTATCGAGAATTATGAGTTGTTATAGTGCTGGACAATATGTAGAATTTTCATATATGGAAAATTCAACAGAAAATTTAATAATTAAATTCGAAGGAACGGGTCACGATAAAATGTTTGAAATGAGATTAATGGATATAGATGTGGAATTGATGGAGATACCCGATGTAGAATATGATGCGGATATAACAATGAGTTCTAAAGAATTTAATAATTTAATGGCCGAAGGTGAATTATTTGGCGATAGTATTGATATAGAATTAGGGACCGACGATTACATTTATGTAAATACGTGTGACCAGGGTGGGCAACCTTCTGGTATGAGAGTAAGAATGAAAGAGGAAGACATTGTGGAATATGCTCTTACTGAAGATACTGTAATAAAACATAGATATTCCTTAAAATATTGTTTATTATATAGTAAGTTTGCGAAAATAAACAAGAATGTATGTGTTCATTTAAAAGATGGTGTTCCTTTAAAGATGGTATATGATATGAGTCATTGGATGGATAATAGTAATAAAAAACAATGCATTGGAGATGATGAAGATGACGAGGAAATAAAAAAGAGAAATTATTTGGGATTTTATTTGGCTCCAAAAGTAGATGATGAATAAGTATTAGTGAAATATATTTATCAATATGTTTTAAATATATTTAATCAATTAGTTTTGTAACCAGATCTAATAATCCGGGTTCTTCTTTTTTACCTTGGTAAGCAACTTTTAAATTAGAAAATAGGATTAATTTGTTGATGAAGGCGGCGAATTCTTGCTTTCTTACTTTTTTAATGCTTTCTAAAACCTGTTTAGGGCTTACTATTTGAGTATTTTCGGTTAGATTAAACAATTGGTTTATATATTGTTCGGCATAATGGGTTGAATAATAATCATTATTTTTAGCGTCTTGGTGGTAACTTATTCTATAACTTCTTTTAACAGCATCAAAATCTTTTTTTGTGAATTTATTACCTGCTAATTTTTTGAGAAGTTTAAGTGTTTCAGTGACTACTTCTTTGATGTGTTTATTTTTACAAGATATTTCAATTAATAAATAAGAACCGTAAGGCATAGTATAATTATCCAATTGGATATTATAAATAAGATTTTTTTGTTCTCTCAATCTATCGAATAATAATGACGTGGTGCCTGTATTAATAAGTTCCTTAAATAGTTCGATAAAGTATATTTCTTTGTCTTTGAAAAAAAGTGGAGACCAAAAAGCGAAGAAAATGGTGGAATTATCAATATGTTTATTTTGATGATATTGAACATCAATCCCAGCTTTAAAAATATTTTTATAATAAGGTCTTATTCGTGGTTGGGGTTCTTTTTGTAATTTTGTTTTGATTCTTTTTAATAATTTTGTTCTATTAAAATTGCCTGTTATGGAAATAACAGTATTACCGGAACCATAATAATCTTTGGCCCATGTTCTTAACATTTTAGGTGTTAATTTAGGAAGTAAATCTATTTGTGCCTTTATATTATCTTGTTCTTGTAATCCTTCAGGAAGAAATAACATATGGTTTAATACACTATATAAACCAATTTGAGGATGTTGTTCGTGAATTTTTAATTCATTTTCAACAGCAATTTTTTCTTTTTTTAATCGTGTTGCATCGACATCGGGATTTGTGGAAATAGCCAGAATATAATCGAGCATTTCACATGTAAATTCGGGGAGACCTTTAATCCAATAGTTAATATATGTTTGTCCTGTAGATGCATTAATAATGGCTCCTTGGGGTTTAAAATGTTTGCTACAAGATTTATTCTTACAACCTTTCCAACCATCAACACAAACGTGTTCTAATAAATGTGATATACCCAATGTATCTGATTTTTCATCTACTGTTCCATTATTAATATAAGATTCTATAAGGACAGTTTTAGCACTTTTTCTATAATTAAACAAAATTATGAATTTACTTTTAGTAATATGCATTTCATGACAACACTCGCTCATATATATATATATATATAATTACGGAAAAAATAAATATTTCATATCTAAAATAATATTAATTATGAAAGAACTGTTTAGTGTTGTAATTTTTTGTGTAGTATTGTTTTTATATTTACATATTACGCATCATTTGAATGTGAGTAATGATTTAGAAGTATATACAATAGAGAGACCTTCTAAAGATAAACTGGAGGAGATTTGTGGTTTAAAACAACCAGTAATATTTGATTATAATAATGATGATATTACGACAAATATAAATTTTGATATGTTAGAACATAAATATGGGGCTTTTGATTTAAAACTCAGGGATATTAAAAATTTTGATGAAAATACCGAATTACATTTACCATTTATAACAAAGGAGGTGAGGGCAGTTTTTGATGGTGATAATAATTCTAAATATATAACGGAAAATAATAATGATTTTTTAGAAGAAACGGGTGTAAGAAAGACATTTGCATACAATGATTCTTTTTTAAGACCACCGATGGTTTCTAAATGTGAATATGATTTTTTATCTGGCTCAAATGGTTCATATACACCATTAAGATACAATTTAAATCATAGAAATTATTTTTATGTTACTGGTGGTCAGGTGGATATAAAATTGATACCTCCATATAATAAAAGGTATTTGTTTGTGGAAAAAGATTATGATAATTATGAATTTAGATCGCCTGTAAATCCGTGGAATGTTCAGGAGAAATACCAGAGAGATTTCGATAAGGTAAAATCTTTAGACGTTACAATACAATCGGGAACAATAATAGTTATACCTCCATATTGGTTTTATAGTATGAAATTTATGGGGACCCCCAGTGTATGTTCTATGAGTTATCAAACATTAATGAATACATTAGCAATACTACCTGAAATAGGTATGACCGTTCTACAAGGTCAAAATATAAAACATAATATAGTTACAAAATTAAACGAGACGAATAATTATTTAAAAAAGAAGGAGGTTCAACCTGTTAGACCAGAGCTTGTATTAAAACCATTGAGTAAAAAGAAGGGACTGCAAAAGATTGTACAACAAGAAGTTAAAAAAGAAATAGCATTAGAGTAATATAACGAGAATGGAAGAAATAGGACAAAAACCAAGAATATTGTATAGGCGTTTTAGAAAGGAGATAAATAAAATACCTTCAGAATACAATGTATTAGGGTATAAGGTATATGTTATGAAAACAGACATAAATGAATTTTTATTAAATTATGATTATCAACATAATTATGACCCCAAAAACCAATTGTCGTGTTTTGGATATCCAATAACATTTCTTTTTGAAAAAACAAATAATTTTTTAAATATGAAAATAACGGATATGGGTGAATACCCATTTAAACCACCAAAAATAATTTTCAAAGATAAAAATTTAATGCGTCATTATTGCAGTAATTTATTTATAAAATATAAGAAGCATCTGGAAGCACCAAAAAACTGTTGCTTGGTTTGTTCCAGCGTGTTAAGTGGGAGTAACTGGACTTGTGTAACAAGTTTTAGCCAAGTATTTTATGAGATGATATTTAATTTTATTAATATAAAACGGGCAATAGAAATGTTACATATGGAAAAGATAGTGGGGCGTTATACAACAGGCGATACTTATTTAACGGATTATATGTTATCTTTTATTTGATGTTTATGAATTTTTTAAACAGATTTAAAGGTATTGTTATTTTTTTTATAATGGAAAAAACAATAATAGGATTAATATCATATAAAGTATTAAATTACGTATTGGAAAAATATACTACAAAAAAATTGGCTATGAATTATACGGCAATGAGCCATGCGAAAACGGCAAGTATTATATGGTTATTTGGGACACCAACTATGATGATAATGAATAGTGGTGGATATTTTTTATTTGATATACTTTATTTATTTAAGAATAGAAAAATTAACTTAATGAATTTATTATATTATTACCATCATATTGCTTGTTTATATTATATGAGTTTGTCTCCATTGAAATACAATTGGTTTAATGTTCTTGGAGTTGGCGAATTAAGCAATATTCCGACTTATTTTGTTTATCATTATTTGAAAACGGATCCTGGTGGTGAAAAATTAAAAAGATGGAAAATAGTTCAAAAAATATGGTACGGCGGCAATCGTATTATCGTGGCCAGTATATTGACTTATAATGAAATAAATCACCCCGAAAGATTTTGGAAATTATTACCCGTATTGCCTTTGTATACATTTGGTCTTTTATGGGCAGGATTCATGTTTAAACAATAAAATTGAATTAAAATATATTTATAGACAAATGTATAAATATATGAAATGGAGTACGTAGTGCGTGAAGAAGAACACTCAAAAATGCAACAATACAAATTAAACGTAGAAGATGGACAATATACAAAATATTGCTATTTGGATTTAAAAACAATGAAAGAGTCCGAATATCAACCGGAAATAAATCCGGTATTCAATAAATTATTCAATCAGGATATAATATCAGCGGATAAAAGTTGTCCTACTTTAATGAAAATATTACATTCGTCTGTAAGGTCTATGAAAAATATACCGGGTGTGTTGGTTTTGGAAAATAATAAGACTTATGGAAAATCTAAAGATAAATTTTATTATAAATGTATTCCAGATGATAGAAGATTGCCCATATTCGTAATTCCGTATGCGAATAAGACATTTTTCGAGAAAACAAGGCGTAATAAATATGTAACTTTCAAATTTCATAGTTGGGCGGGGAAACATCCATCGGGAAGACTTACAAATAATTTGGGCGATGTTAGTATATTATATAGTTTTTACGAATACCAATTATATTGTAAAAGTTTATATGCTTCTATACAAAAATTCAATAAAGATACGAAAAGGAAACTTAGAATGTTTACAGAAGAACAACATATAAAACATATGGATACATTTGTAGATTTTGAAGATAGAACTATTAATGAAATATACACAATTGATCCTACGACGAGTAAGGATTTTGATGATGCTTTTGGTATAGTTATAAATAGGGACAAAGCGGTTTTGAGTATATACATTTCTAATGTTAGCTTTTGGTTTGGTTTATTGGGATTGTGGAATAGTTTTTCAGAAAGAATATCTACGATTTATTTACCGGATAGGAAAAGGCCGATGTTGCCTACTGTATTATCGGATGCTATATGTAGTTTAACTGAGAATGATTATAGATTTGCTTTTACATTAGATTTGATTCTCGAGAAAGAAGAAGAAGATTGGAAAATTGTGCATCATAGATTTTTGAATACAAAAATAAAAGTGAGAAAAAATTATAGATACGATACAAACGAATTGGAAAATGAAAAAGTATTGGAAACGTATAAGATGGTTAAAAATTTAAATAAAAGTTGTAAATATGTTGATAATATAAATACCACACACGACATGATAGCATATTTGATGATATTAATGAATTATTATAGTGCGAGAGAATTAAAATCTCACAACACTGGTATATATAGGTCAGCAAAATTAAATCATTCCTATAAACCACCTGAGAGTGTTCCTGATGAAGTTGGTAAATTTTTGAAGATATGGCATTCTTTTGGTGGTAAATATACTAAGTATGATAATTTAGAGTCTCATGATATGTTGGATTTTGATGCTTATGTTCATATTACAAGCCCAATTAGAAGGTTGCCTGATTTACTTAATATATTGAAATTGCAAGATGTATTGGGTTTGGTGAAATTAGAAGGGGAAGCCCTGGGATTTTATAATAAATGGACAAGTGACGAATCGGTAGATTATATAAATCAAACAATGCGGTCTATAAGAAGAGTTCAAAACGAGTGTTCTTTATTAAGTATGTGTCAGGAAGATGAAAATATAACAAAAAAAAAATATAGGGGTTATATTTTTGATAAAATACTAAGAAACGATGCGTTATATCAGTATATGGTGTATTTGCCGGAAATAAAGATGACCAATAGGATAACAACAAGGCACGATATGAATTTGAATTCTTCTTATGAATTTAAAATTTACGTGTTTAGAGATGAATCAAGGTTAAAACATAAAATTAGACTAGAGATATTGAATGCGTATGTATAAGAAGTTAGGGTTCGCTATTTAAAAATCTTAAATTAATATTTTTTATTTCCTTTTCTAATGATCTGAACATAATAGCATATCCACTACTTTCCCAACCTTTTTGTAACACCCAAATATGCATTATATTAATTGCGGCTTTTTCTTGTTCGGTCCAATAGTCAGGTTCATTTAAACCCCACATATAACCCAAATCTTTTGGTGGTCCTTTTTTTAATACTTGAACCATATATTTGGCTTGTGAATGAGCTAACATTACTCTAATGATTTCTTTTTTATCTATTTCTAGTTTTTCTTCAATTGTAGGTATGAAAGACATGGTATATTGAATTAAAAAAGGGTTAGTTTTTAATTCAATTTTATAATTTATCCTGTCCGCAGGTCAGCATGGGAACTTACCATCCGCCCTCCGCAATGCCCACCAAATGAGGGTAATGTGCTATCATATAATCGTAGTACGCGGGGTCGTCGGGGTCAGGACCACCATTGTCGTGAATTTCATGTTGTCCTATTTCAAGTGTTCCACGAATACCCAAACTAACGGGTCGGTGTGTTCCATTCACGGGAGGCATCATAAGGTAAGGTTTGGCAGGATTTTTTCTCTCAAGAAATTCTCTTGCTAACATTCTGCCTGTATGGCGGCAAACGCACCTACATTGGTGTTGGTCGGTGTCGTATCTCCAACCCTTAAAGACGCAAGATTTGGTGACTATAATGAGGTCATCGTCATGAATAACGGCTTTATTATAACTATGTCGTTCACAGCAGTTACACTGATAATACCACATAACGGCGCTTTCAATGTCGGCGTGACATACTCCTTCATGGCTGAACGCCTTGTTCATTATATCTTCGAAGCACCGTTTAAGTCGCCATTGATGTTCTTCGTGGTAGAACAAGCGGATAATTTGGTAAATGATTGATTCGGGAAGACCTTTTTGGATTAATAGTTTTGTAATGGTTTTAGGGGATGGATTCATGTTTATGGTTATTGCTGGTTGTAAATGATATTCAGTATCTGGGTGCGTTTGGAATAAAAAAGTTAATTACATTACTTTCAATTCAATTTTTCAAGCTGAGCCCAATTTATGTCCCTTGCCCGGAAATCGTTCTTCGTCATATTTTTCTACAATAGGGGGTGGGACGTAATCTAATGGTGGGTCAAAATCTACATTAACATTAACATCTATAATTTTTATAATAGATGATGGTTCTGTTTTTACTATATCTACGTGATATACTTTATTTGTATCTGGGTTTTGAATTGTTATGGTATGACCTTCAGTTACTACAGGATAATTAAGACTAAGGGCTTTTTCTAATAGTGCTTTTGGGTCTGGTAATTCTATAAATTCGGTTTTATGTGGTTGTAGTTTAATGTAAGAACCGTCTGGTGGTGTTGATAATTCTACAAGAACATTATTCCCTT
>Ga0233439_10000967_pt1 | contig 38974 bp, 39 predicted proteins | sample SI_123_September_6_FD_182713 | JGI IMG/M metagenome (GOLD analysis project Ga0233439, IMG submission 182713) | Seawater microbial communities from Saanich Inlet, British Columbia, Canada - SI_123_September2016_100_MG | ecosystem: Environmental > Aquatic > Marine > Inlet | place: Canada: British... | reverse complement strand
CACTATTGACTACATCGTCGATGAATATACCAATAAGGAAGAGGGTGTTAGAAATTTGAAGAGATGTATTGAAATTATTCATACCAAGCTTAACCTCTACCGTCTCATGAAGCCAGATACGAATTTATTCGGTAAGTCGAGTACCTTGAAGGTTGAGTTTCCATTCACAGTTACAAGAGACCATGTAAAAGACCTTATCAAGCGTGAGGATAATGGTATGAGAGAAATTATGAATACACTTTATGTTTAGATTTAATAGATATAACTTTTAATTTAATATAATTAACTATTTTTTAATTATATTATCATATTATATTATTATGCCACCTAGAAAAAAACCTGATCTTAGAAGAAGTTATGAAAAAAAAGAAGTAGTAAAAGCACCAGCAACACAAACGGCGGAACTTCTACTTGACCCAAAAGCCCAAGCGATAATGAAAAAGACAAGAGAACATCATGATGCAAGAGCATCAGGAATAAAAGCATCCTCATCAATGACGTTGAGGGGAAAAACAGGCTCAAATGAACTTATGGAGTTGGGTCGTGGTAATAGTGAACATATGCAAGCAGAAGAAACAGTATCTATAGAAACTCTTCTTAAAAGATACTTAGTTCGGTCTATGCGAGAAATTCCTTTTTCTCCTGTTACAGAATTAATACGAAATATTGTAAATGAAACATCTTTTAAACAGGGTGAATATGGTGTAGATAGTCCCATAACAATTCAAGGTAATATTTTTGGTGTTACGCTTGGTGAAGGAGCTGAACCACTATTAAGTGAAAATTATCACAAAATTTTTAATGCTTCTATGGGAGAGGATGATGACCAAATTCAACGAGGATTAGAATATAAAAAAACTTGGTTAGATGAACCATCTAGTGTAACTAATGCTTGTGCATCAGCTCATGCAACCCCCGTAAGAACTGAATCTGCTGGTAGTACATCCACTCAATTTAACGCCGTAAATAAATTAACTGGACCAATATCACCACCATATGAACCTACTAATTTAATACCAGTAGTCGAAAGTATAGATAATAAACATAATAAGAAATATATTAATAGGTCAAATGATCAAATAAATCGATGTTGTATTTGTGGTCTTGGAGACCCCCCAAAATTAACAGATATGGAACATGTAGTATCTTCACAACTACTAATTTGGTTAGGAATTAATCCAGGTTTATTATCAGCTAGAGTGGATGAATTTATTGAAGCCACAAGTTATACTGATGATGATGATGGTGATATATCTGTCGTTGCTGATAATTTGCCTGGTAATTCTAAAAAAGAGAAAATGTCAGCATGGATCCAACGTATCGCAACAGAAACTGAAGGTACCGATGCTATTAGGTCCATGTTTTTACCTGCACATGCTCATTGTAACCGAAATATTAAAAGTGAACATAATCCATTTATGGTAATAGATGATGGAACTATTTATGCTAATTTACAAAAAGTTCAAAAAAATAGTCAAACATATCAACAAATTATACAAAAGGCTATAGTTGATACGGCAGGAGAACAGACACTATCAGGAGTTCAATTAGAAACACATAAAACTACATGGATTGGAATACAACAGCGAGAGTTTGACAAAATAGCAGGTTTTTTAAATACAGTTGATAACATGACAAAAACAGCATCTTTACAAATAATACAAAATATGTGGAATTCAATAAGTAGTAATAGTGATGACCGCGAAATAAGTGCGTTTAGAGATTTTATTACAAATTTGTTACCACCTATGATGACTACACCTGGTGATAATGTTGCTTTTATTAATGATATATTAACAAATTATGAGAACACAATTTCAGAAAATTTATCTTTAATTCATAAAAAAATATTAGCTTCATTCACATTTTGTATTCATAAGCCACAAATAGCAGAATCACCACAGCGTATAGGTACGACAGGTGTAAATCCTGATAATACAGGAGATACACAAACTTCACATAGCATCTTTTCACCAGGTGGTACAGAAGTTACAGAAGGTGATGATAGTCAATCATTGGTAGGAGAATCACCACCTAATTCTAAACGTCAACTACAAGGACGCCCTCTTACTGGTGCTGAGATTACTGCTGCTTCTGCTGCTTCTGCTGCTGATATAGCGGCTGAAGCACCTAATAATGAAGAACGAAATAATGATACACAGATTTCAGATTTAACAGCAAGTCAAAATCAAAATAGAGGCGGAAAAAGAACAAAAAGACGCAGAGGAAGAGGAAAGAGTAAAAAGAAGGTTACCCGAAAAAAGAGAGTAAAAAGACGAAAAACTGTCAAGAAAATTAAAAGAAAGAGAAGAACAACACGAAAACGTTAAGACTATTAGAGTTTTATTTTAGTATAATTAATTATTTTAAATATTAAAAAAAAATGATTTAAAGTTTTATAAATATTAAATTACAAACAAACATGTCATCTCATATTGAAATATTAATGAGAAATTCCGCAAGTACCTTTAATGGTTGGATGAAAACTACTACTCAAGATAACGAAGTATTACGTTCAATCAGTATTGGTTCTCAAAAAAATTGCAATGAAGATGGATTAATATGTGATCATACTACAGAAAATAAAATAAAATTTGTAATGGAAAAGTATAACATATTGGATTATAAATTGAATAATATACACACAGAAAATATTTTCGCTACACAAGTTTTAATTAGAGAAGATAGTTATACTGACCTAGCTAATCAGCTAACAAAGAAATAATTTTCAACTAATTTAATAAATTATAAAAATTATGAAATAATTATAATTTATTTAAAAATCACTAGTAGTTCTATTACCACCACGTGTTGCTAAGTGTTCCATTTGTGCCTTTGATAAGCAAGCACATCCTGTAGATGAACTTACTGAGCTAGGACAGCATTCAGGTTTAAATTGAGTACCGTTAAAAAAATCAAGTTGTCCTTCGGGAAGAGGGATCTTTGTACTTTCCATTTCTTGCTCCATATACAGAGGAGCGGCACTTCCACCAGTTCCATTACTCCAGCTCTTATCTATATCTGAACCCATTTTATAATCAAGACCAGCTCCCTTGGAAGCTAGTTTTTTATTTATCATAACTAACCCTTCTTGAATATTGACCCTTGAACAACTACATAGTAAATGACAACCCATTATAGCAAATAAAATTGCTGCAACAATTAATGTTTGAAAATGAATAACTACACCAAATACACTAAATGATTTTTTTCCGAATAACGACAATTCCATATAAATAATACACAGATAATTTATTCTAAATAATGGTCAATTAAATAATCATAATCATATATTTTCAAATACTCAATATAAAAATAATTTTTATCGGTAATAAGATGATATACTTTATCACACTTAACTTCACCTAAATTTTCACCTTTTACTGACTGGATTGTCTTGGTTTGCCCTAAACTATCATGAAGTATATTAGGAGTACACATTAATGTAACTGTATTTACCATTTTAATTTTAACATCACTACAATATAATTCAACAACACCAAGTACTTTTACATTATCATCTAAAATATCATTTACTTTAATATTCTTTATTTCTGTAACTGTGTTATCTAATAATTTAATCTTAGTTTCTCCATAAAACCCTCCAATAAATTTTCTAAATAATCCAAAATTATTATGTATTAAACCTTTTTGGATAACACCACACTTATCTAATTTATCTAAGTCATCTTTAATAATATCATCGTAATCTAAAAAGTTTATATGTTGAATATTAATAGTTTTTGAAAAAGTAAGTAAATTATAAATAATATCATCATCATACTTAATTTTTTTAGACGTAGGGCAATCATTTACATTCATCCATTCCCCTAAATATTTTACTTTATGATTTCCTGAAACGATTACATCATCTAATTTATACATATTGTTTCTTTCATGTTCAGCAGACATTTTAAATATGCCATACACAGTATCATTATCTTTTAATTTATCATTTAATTTTAGTTCTGAAATTTTTTTCTTCTTTTTATTATTCATTACTAATTGCGTATTTTTATCAAAACATCCAGCACGTGATCTAGGAACACTTCCGAACCTTATTCCAGTTACACTAGGAAGACCTTGTGCCATTTGAATCATCATATATATCAATATTCCGACAAATATCATTAAAACTATACCTATAGGAATACCAATAATACTAGCGAAAGAAATTATAGCAAAAGCTGTTGCTGCTATAGTAAGAGCAGCCATAAGTGAAAATATTGCTTTAAATGAAGATACTAATGTATAATATAATCCTAGTGTAGCCATTAAGGCACTTGTTAAAACACCTATAATTTTATTTGTAAAATCTCGTATTGCAACAAATAATTGTTGAAACTCTATAAACATATTCATAATTTGACCCAAAAGATTTTCAACAAATTCTTTAAAATTATCTCTGAATTTTGAAAAATAAGTTCTTATACCACTTAATGAATCTCCAAATGAACTCCAAATATCAGTTAGAGCATTTAAATTTGAAAATATTGGTGCGGTTGTTGCCTCTGATGATTTCTTTGCCATATCGGTTAAACATCCTTGAAAATTTTGTTTTGCATATTCTCCTGCACTCATACTTCCATCTTCTGGTGGATTTATAACACCTGCTAAAGCCATATTTTGAGGTTCACATCTTACCTCATTCCAATTAGAAACCAAATCGTCTTTTGTCTCAATTAAATTAACATATAGTACTATTAAGAATGCAATAAATATTATAATTAATGAATATATCCAATCAGGTCCATATTTTGATGCATAACTAAAATCATATAGTTTATCCATATTTTTCATAAATCTATCCATATAATTAGCTTTGATATTTAAAGTTAGGCAATATTAAAAATACCGTCAATTAGTGTATTATACATAGGCACTTTTTCTTTAATTATTTCCATATCTAATGTGATTTTATTGTAATAATCGTATTCTGTTAATAATATATAATTAATATCTCCTGAATATTGATCTACTAATTTAACTACACCCCATACTAAATTATTATTTTCTAATACATCTCCAGGTTTAATATTTTCATGTTTTTTATTAGTTAAATCATTCATTATAATTAATGCATTTCCTCGATGAATATTATTATATGTTTGTGCAAGTTTATTTGATTTTAAGAGATATTGTGATTCTCCTAAAGTGATTTCATTCCAATCACAGTAATTATAATTATCTATATTTATTATTCCATTATCCATTATAAAGTTATATACGTAATCATTTTTATCGTTTTCTATTTTTATTGCTTTATCCATCATCGATATTGGAATTAATTTATCACCTGAGTACACTTTATGTGTCTCTGTACAAATTATATTTGTATTATTAGTTTTTAAACTATACATAGGCGTGGTTTTATTATTTAATAACAATACTGTACCTATAACATTACTATTTGATACTTTATCTCCTATATTTATTTTATCAGCAGGTTTGTATATAGTATTATTAGTTTTTGTGTCTATAATTGGTATCATAGTTTCCTTCGAAAAACAAAACGGATTTAATCTTGGAAATCGTATTCTTGGTATTCGAAATTTACCTACTGTTCTAATTGCTCCACCTACAGGACCTTTCCATAAACTGTTTAATGCTTTAATAGACCCATCTACAAAATATAAAAAAGTAATTATTACTCCCATTATTTTATTAAATAAATCCCTCATAGATATTGTTAATCGTTGAAATTCTACAACTGTATTTACAAAAGCACCATAGATAAATTCTACTATATATACAATTTTATCTCTAACCTCACCAATAAAAGATCTTACATCTTGAATACTATTTTGAAATTTACCTCCTACATCTGCTAGACTTTCCATACCATAATTTATAGGTGTCAGCATATAATTCATAAATGTTGATTGTGTATTTTGAACACATCCGAAAAAGTTTGTTGAAGTATCATGTCCAAATGTCGATGCAAACGGCATCACAGAAGGATTACACTTATATTCACCCCAATTATCATTTATATCATCATACATCGTTATAAATACTCCATATACGTTAAATGATATAATTATGATAAATATTAATATTGTTAAAATCCAATTTGTTAAGTCCATATAATATTATATTATAATTTTATAAAAATTAATTATAATATACTCATATTCTTATTACATGCCCTCCCATTCACCTTCTGAATTATAACCATTCTCGTCAACCCATCTTCTCACTATACTAGGTCTTGTTCTCTCAACCATATCCCATCTACTCTCCTCACCACTAGGACCCATTACCTTAGACACTCTATTTCTTTGTTTTTCTTTTTGTTCTTTTTCTACTATTTCTGCGTCTGCGTGTGGTAATGGATTATTATTACTATCAACACGTGCAAGAACAGGCACTATGGGTGCTGTAGAACTACTGCTATTTACAGGTGTTGATTCAGGAGTTGATGGTCTAGAACTTGTGTTTCGTGGTGTACTGAATGTTCCACCACCGCATCTTTTCTTAGTTCTTCTTTTAGATTTCTTTGGTTTTTTGTGAGTATGTCCCAATTTAACACCTCTCATGTGTTGTTTATGTGTTTTTGCCATATATCGTTTCCCCTTAGTATTCCACATATAATGCTTCTTAAATTTTTTTGTCTTTTTCTTTCCTCCTGGCATTTTTACTCTACTACCTCTTACTACTCTCGTATTAGTTCCATGTTTAACAACTACTGGAGTTGCGAGTTGGAATGCTGGAGGACGTGCTTCTGCTACTGGATAATTGCGTGCCATTTTTTGATGTTCTTCCCAAAAAGGATCTTCGCCTCGATTAGGTACTTTAAAAACATTCTTGGTGTGTTCTTGTTCTACTGCTGATGTTGCTTTTGGTAATGTTGCATTATCAATACAATCTTTCGCATATTTACTACATCCAGGTCCTTTTCCATGTCTTTTACGTGTTCTACGTTTTTTTCCACCAAATGATGGTGTTTCGTCATCAGGGTCATCAAAATTTTTTGGTGCCACATCCCAATTCATATCATGTCCTTCCTCTTGGATAGCTCCCTGAAAAGAGTTCTGACCTTTTGCAAAAACGGTACCCCTATCAGCACCGATAGGACGCTCACCAGGTGCTTGCTTTCCTGGTGTATCTGAAGCAGCAACATAAGTATTTGGGTTTATATTTTCCATATTTTTTTTGTCTTGTCGTTCTTCGTGTTCTTTTCTAGATTTTGAATGTGGAGACATATCTTGAGCACGCATTCTTTTTTGTAGGACTAGTTTCTGTTCTAACGTTAAATCTTGTAATGTATGTGCCGAACTAACTCGGTGTCGTTTATCCCCAACTTTTGCTCCTTGCCCCCCCTTATTTTTTTGTGTTTTTCCTCCTTGTTTAGCTGGAAAATGACCTGCTAAATCCAAATTGTTACCCATAGACTGAGCATGACTTCTAGGTTGAGATAATGACTTAGCTCTTGATTTTCTTCCTCCCTTTCTTTTTTTACTTTGTTTTGAACCCTTCTTTTTGGATCTCTTTCTTTTAGTTCTTCTTTTACCGCCTTTAATAGGAGTCATTCCTGTTTCATGGTCATACTGTGAATTTTCTTGTTGGTCTATTGATAATTTAGCCACTTTAGCGAATAATTCATTTTGTTCAGAAGATGCACCTACTACATTTGGAATAGCCTTTCCGTATTCTGCTGATCCACCATTCATATTATTAATTTGATTTTGTACTTTTGATGAGTGTAAAATATCTTTGGTTGCACAATCTGCTGGTCCTCCACAACCAGTAGTTTTAGGATAAGCGGGTTGGTGTATTTGATATTTCATATATATATATTCTAAATATTAAATAAATTATTTAATAAGGACATAAAATATTATTTTTATAATTTTAATAATATAGATGATGAACGACAAGGATAGACTTCAATTACAACAAATGCTAAAAGCTAACGATTTCGAAGATCAGACTGATAAAATTCGAACTTTAAAACATAGTGCATTAATTAAAATGGATGTTTCTAAACTAGCCAAAATATGTTTTGTACATAAAGAATTAAAAAAAAATAATCCTAGCAATTATAATGAAATGTGCATTAAAGAATGCCCATTTTTACATAAAAACTATACCGATATTTTTAATAAAGTAAAAAATGATGAGTTGAACTTAGCAATTTTAGGAAAATTTTTAGAAATATTAGGTCAAATCGAAAATGACCAGATTGACCAAAATGAAGGATCTTACGCAATTGGAATGTTACTAAAAAAAATGTATATTGATAGTGCTCTCAAAAAGGCAGACACAATTAATAAAGAACATGAACCAGAAGAACCTAAAAAGGCGGTTGCTGATATATCGTGGAGAACCTTTAAGAAGATGAATAATTGATTTAAAAATACTACAATAATTAATATATGTCAAAATTAATTATTGTCGAATCTCCTGCAAAATGTAAAAAAATAGAATCATTTCTAGGAAGTGATTATATATGTCTAGCTAGTTATGGTCATATTACATGTCTTCCTAGTTTAAAAAATATTAACTTTGAAAATTATAAAATTGATTTTGAAATTGCAAAAGAAAAATCAAAACAAATATCAAAATTAAGAGGTGCATTAAAAAAAGCGTCTGAAGTTATACTTGCAACAGATGATGACAGAGAAGGTGAAGCAATCGCATATCACTTATGTAATGTATTAAAATTGGATCACAAAACAACAAAAAGAATTATATTCAACGAAATTACAAAACCAGCAATTGAAAAAGCAGTTAAATCTCCAACAATTATTAATATGGATATTGTACATGCTCAAAATACTAGGCAAATATTAGATTTATTAATTGGATTTAAATTTTCACCTGTTTTATGGGAACAAATATCTAGAAATAATAAAAATAGTTTATCTGCAGGAAGATGTCAAACACCTGCATTAAAAATTATATACGAAAATCAGAAAGAATATGACAATCAAGAACCAACCGAAGTTTATTCAACGATTGGTTATTTTACAAGTAAGAATATTCCGTTTGAATTAACTAAAAATATAGATACAAAAGAGGAAACTGAAAATTTCTTAGAAGAGACGGTGAATTATGACCATATTTTAACTGTAGGCTCACCAAAGGAAATAATTAAATCTCCTCCAATTCCATTAATAACATCATCTTTACAACAACAAGCTAGTAATAACTTTCATTGGAGTCCAAAAGAAACGATGTCTATCGCACAAAAATTATATGAAAATGGATATATTACATACATGAGAACAGACAGTAAAAAATATAGTGAAGAATTTATAGAAAATAGTGAAAGTTATATTTTAAATAAATATGGAAATGAATATGTTAATGATAATAGTAATATAGTAAATACAACAGCTAAACCAACTGCAAAATCAAAAACAAAAAAAAGTGATAAAAAAGTTGAAGCCCAAGAAGCTCATGAAGCAATTAGACCAACAAAAATAGAATTAGCATCAATTACAGATGAGAAAAGAACAAACAAAGAAAAAACTTTATATAAATTTATAAGAAATCATACTCTGAAATCTTGTATGAGCCCAGCAAAAATATCTCGTATATCATGTAATATTACAGCACCATTAAAATATAATTATCTATACAATAGTGACATTATTACATTTAAAGGTTGGAAAATAGTAGATAATAAAAATGAAGATGATGAGTATTATAGTTTCTTGCCTTTATTAAATAATAAAGGTGTGGAGTATAATAAAATAAAATCAAAAGTATCAATTAAAAATTTAAAACAACACTTAACCGAAGCGAAGCTTATTTCTATATTAGAAGAAAAGGGAATAGGGAGACCTTCTACATATTCTAGTATTCTTGAAAAAAATAAAGATAGAGGGTATATTGAAAAAACAAATGTAAATGGTTTTGAAAAAAATTGTATTGATTATGAATTAATTGATAATGAAATAGAAACAATTGTTGAAAAAAGGACTTTTAATAATGAAAATAATAAATTAATTATTAAACCGATAGGAATTGTTGTATATGAAACATTAAATAAATATTTTTCTGATATATTCAATTATGAATATACCGAAGAAATGGAAAAGACATTAGATAATATATCAAAGGGTAATAAAGAATATAAGGGTTCATGTACTGAATATAAAGAATGTATTGAAAATTTATTGAAAGAATATAAGAAAAGTAAACCTCAAAAAACATCATTTCAAATTGATGAAAATCACGAGTATATATTTGCAAAACATGGACCAGTAATAAAATGTACAATAGATGGAAATATAACATTTAAATCATGTAAAAAAGATATTAACATAGAAAAAATTGAAAATGGTGAATATTCACTCGACGATTTATTAGAAGATAAAAAAGAACGTATTCTTGGTAAATATCAAGAAAAAGAAATTATATTAAAAATTGGGAAATTTGGCCCTTATATTAACTATAATGAACAAAATATATCAGTTAAAAAAATTGAAAAAAGTTTTGATAGAATAAATATTGCAGATGTGATAGATCTTATAAACACAGGAACAACAAGCAATTATATAAGGAAAATTAATGATGATTATCAAATTAGAAGGGGAAAAGGAGCTAAATCTGATTATATCATGTATAAAACTACAAACATGAAAAAACCTCAATTTATTAGTCTTAAGAAATTCGAGGGTGATTATATTAATTGTGAAATTGAAAAAATTATTGAATATATAGAGAATAATAAAAAATAAATAAAATGTAAATAGAATATATGCAATCAGAAAATACAAAAGGATTTCATATAGCTCTACTTACTATTGTTTTTTTAGCAGCATTCATATTAAATTTTATTTCATATGGTAAAATGGGAAATAAACAATATATTAACCAATATTTACATATGGTTTTATTTGTATTCTACTTTATTTTTGGTATAGGGATACAATTATTAAGTCCTGTAGATAACTATATGAAGGGGTCGTTTGATATGGGTTTTCATAGTAGTGCTATTTTTAATACTATTACTAAGTTAATATTTTTAGGGGCGCTTTTCTATACAGGTATAATTGAAACAACAACAGGCCCTGCTTTAGCAAAAACAGTAAAGGATGAAATGGGTCAAGATGTTACACAAGAAAAGGTATTATATGAGTCATACAGTGATTATTTCACATTTAAACTTCTTGCTGATATATTTTTATTTGTAATGTTTTTATTTATAACTGTTTGGTCATTTTCACAACATAACATAATTGGAAGTATTTATGAAAATAAAGAAGCTATAAATCATTGGGGGGTTTATGTTGGATTTGGTGCATTCACCATATTACATTTTGTTTTCCAAGGATTAAGACATGATATTTTAAAGAATTTCTTAACAGACGGTTTTCAATTAATACCCAAAAAACTTCTTAATTTTTTGAAATAATTTTTTAAATAATAATTAATTAAATACTAATTTAATTCATTATTTATATATTGTCTAAATTATTGATATCAATAAATTTAAATGTTAAACCGTATGTATCTTCGGTTTCCCATATACCAGATATTTTTAAAACCGCCCTAAAATTTTCATAATTATCATTAAGAGCATAACTAGAAAATAACTTAATATGTTTTTGATTAAGAAGGTCTCCTATTTGCATTATTGCCCTTTTATTCTTTATATCAACCCTACTAAGTATTGTTTTCTCAATATTTAACATTTTTATGATTTCTGCTTGATTTAATGTAGTATGGTTTATATAACATTTATATTTATTATAGTATTTTTTAATTACAGCATTTTGAATACTGATCATAAAATGTAGGCTATTTAAGGAATAATTATCGGGAGTATATACCAATCTTCTAAAAACACTATTATCTATTATGGTATTTTTTATTGATTCACTAAAAAAAACATTATTAGCGTCGTATGTATTATAATTTATAAGGATATTCATGTATTACTATATTATCATAATATAATATATTATTTTTATGTAATTATAAAACAAATTATTTATATTCAATTAATAATGAAAATACTTATTACAGGCGGAAATGGATTAGTAGGTTCTGCAATTAAAGAATTTGTTTTTTTGGAAAAAGAAGAAAATAAGGGGAAATCAACACAAAATGAAAATGAATATTTATTTATATCTAGCAAGGAGTGTGATTTAACAAATATTAATATTACACGAGATTATTTTTCTAAATGTAAGCCAGATGCTGTTGTTCATTTAGCAGCATATGTTGGTGGATTATTTAGAAACATGTCAGAGAAAATAAAAATGTATGAAATTAATACACAAATAAATTATAATATTTTAAAGATATGCGATGAATTAAATATTAATAGAGTATTATCATGTTTATCAACATGTATTTTTCCAGATAAAACCATATATCCAATTGATGAAACTATGTTGCATGATGGACCTCCTCATTTTTCTAATGACGGTTATGCTTATTCAAAAAGGATGTTAGAGGTTCATTCAAGAATGTATTATGAAAATAAAAATAGATTATACAATTGCATAATTCCAACAAATATATATGGGAAATATGATAATTTTTCATTAGAGGATGCTCATGTTATACCAGCATTAATACATAAATGTTCTATATCAAAGAATGAAAATAAAGATTTTATAGTAAAGGGATCAGGAAAACCATTAAGACAGTTTATATATAGTTTGGATCTAGCAAAATTGATATTGAAGGTATTATTTAATTATGAAGATAAAGAACCTATTATATTATCTGTTTCTGAAAAAGATGAAGTTAGTATTGCAAGTGTTGCTAGAACAATCGCAAAATGTTTTAATTATGAAGATAGGGTCAAATTTGATTGCGAATCAGCTGATGGTCAATTTAAAAAAACTGCTAATAATCAAAAGTTAATGAATTTATATCCAGATACCAAATTTACTGATATAGAAACCGGTATAGCAAATACCGTTGAATGGTTCAACCTTACACCTGATTATTTAATTAGAAAATAAATATAAAGTTTTCTCTCTATTATTATTATGTATTCCAAAGAAAATGAAAAATCAAATGAAAAATCAAATGAAAAATCAAATGAAAAATCAAATGAAAAATCAAAGGAAAAATCAAAGGAAAAATCAGGTATTTTTAAATTATATTTTGATTTAACTGAAAAATATAAAGAAGAATATGGTGATAATACTGTTGTACTCTTACAAGTTGGAAGTTTTTATGAAATATATGGAATGAAAGAAAATGATGGAACACTTGTAGGTAGTAGCATACATGAAGTATCTATTTGTTGTCATCTTAATGTACGACCAAAACAATTAAAGTATAACGGAAAGGAAATTGTAATGGCTGGTGTCCCTGACAAACCTGGTACATTAGATAAATATTTAGCATATATTAATGATTCAGGTTTCACATCTGTTATATGGTCTCAGGATGAAAGCAATCCTACTATCAGAGAATTTGATCAGATAATTAGTCCAGGTACATATTTTTCTAATAATGATGTTAAAATATCAAATAATATTTCTTGTATTTGGCTAGAATTAACAAAGCCTACTAAAAATAAAAATCAAATTTTATATTGTGGTATTAGTAATGTAAATAATATTACTGGAGATACATGTTTAAATGAATTTCAAGTTACATATAGTAAATCTCATACAACATATGATGAGTTACAAAGATTTATATCAATCAAAAATCCAAGTGAAGTAATCATTATTTCTAGTTTTACTGACGAAGAAGTTAAGAAAATTATTCAATATTCAAATATTAATACTAATACAATACATATTTTAAATGATAAGGATAAAACAACTAAAAAATGTTGTGAGCAAGTTTATCAATACGAAACTTTTAAGAAATATTTTGGATGTGTTATTTATAAAAATAATGACACTATTATAGAAAAAACAACCGCTCTTCAATCATTAACATTTTTATTAGATTTTATTTATAAACATAATCCATCACTTACTAAAAATATTAACTACCCTTCATTTGAAAATAATGATAATAATCTTATATTAGCTAATCATACATTACAACAGTTAAATATTATACCAGATAATAACTATAAGGGTCGTTTTAGTTCTCTCATGAACCTCTTAAATTTCTGTAAAACATCTATTGGAAGAAGAAGATACGAATACGAACTTACCCATCCTACAACAGTTTCTATCGACTTGAAGAGAGAATATGACATGACAGAATATCTATTAAATAATTATGAAACAGTCGAACATATTAGAAATAATTTTAATGTATATGATCTAGCATATTTAATGAGAAAAGTTATCATGAAAAAAATTACACCACTAGAAATTACATTCATTTTAACTAGTATCAAAACTATTCAACATATTTATACTTATACTTCTCCATCATCAGAGTTTTTTGAATATATACATTACAAAATTAATATTCATATTGATAATGAATGTAAAACTATAATTGATAAGATTACAGAAGCATATAATATTGATATTTGTACAGATAATGATGCTTATGATATTGAAAATAATATATTCAATTCAAAATATGATGAAGAACTAGATTTATATGTCGAACAATATAATATATTTATGAAAACTATTGAAAAATTTCGTATTAAATTTGATAATGCAATTAAATCTAGCGAAAAAAAACCTAGTACTAATGATTATGTTAAACTTGAAACTATAGATAAAAAGGGTCTGTGTTTAATTACAACAAAAACTAGGTCAAATAAACTTATAAAATCTATGGGTCAATCATCTATTGACAACACAGAAGACCCTTTAACATTTATACCGTCTACACAAAATAACGTTATTATTGAGAATTTATCAATTAATCAAACTTTGTCAGAAATTAATAAATATAAAAAGAAAATTAAAGAAAAGGTCAACGAACTTCACTTGAAATTCTTGGATTTTTTTATTGAAAAACAGAAAAGACTTAATGTTATTATAAATTATGTAGAAATTATTGATAATTTACAAAATAAGGCATTCGTTGCAAGAAAATATAATTATTGTAAACCTTCTATTCTCTCACTTCTCTCTTCGCCGTCTTTTGTAAGTGTAAAAAATATTAGGCATCCCTTAATTGAGAACTTGCAATCTGATGAGTATATATCCAACGATTTAGATTTGGGAAGAGAGAACAGTGGTATGTTACTTTATGGAACTAATGCTGTTGGAAAAACTAGTTTAATTAGATCTATTGGAATGTCTATTATTATGGCACAATGTGGATACTATGTACCTGCATCACACTTTGAATATGTTCCTTATAATAAACTCTTTTCAAGAATTCTTAATAATGATAATCTTTTCAAGGGGTTATCAACATTTGCCGTAGAAATGTCAGAGTTAAATGTTATTTTAAAAGATTGTGATGAAAACAGCTTAATTTTAGGAGATGAATTATGTTCTGGTACAGAAATGGATTCAGCTAAGGCTATTTTTATGTCAGGTCTTCAAACTATACATGAAAAAAAATCATCATTCATGTTCGCAACACATTTACACGAAATAGCAAACTATTCAGAAATAGAAAATATGGACCGTCTCTCTATGAAACATATGACAGTACAGTATGACAGAGAGAAAGATATATTGATATATGACCGTAAACTAAAAGATGGACCTGGTGAAAGCATGTATGGTTTAGAAGTTTGTAAATCTTTAAATATGCCCCCAAAATTTTTAGAAAATGCATATGAATTAAGAAATAAATATTTAGAAAATGTTAGTGTTCTTGATTCAAACAAATCACGTTACAATTCTAAGAAATTACTCAATATGTGCGAAAAATGTAAAAAGAACCCCGCAATTGAAACACATCATATACAACAACAAAAAGAAGCAAATGAAGCTGGTTTTATTGGTGATTTACATAAAAATCATATTTCTAATTTAATTGGGTTATGTGAAAAATGTCATCAAAAAGAACATCATAATTTAGTAAAATAATATAAATATTATATATGAATGATAATAACGTAGATAATAACGTAGATAAAACTTGTTCTATATGTTTAAATGAAATGACTGATTATCCTATTACTACAAAATGTGGTCATAATTTTCATCCGAAGTGTATAAAAAAATGGGCTAAGTTATCTAAAGAAAAATATGCAAAATGTCCTAATTGTAACACAGCTATTAATGTGAAAAAAATTAATGATACACCCAGCCATGATGATAGTGATAGTGATAGTGATAAAGATTATAGAAATGATGCTCAAATAAAACGATATATGGAGGGTAGAGGTGGAAAAAGAAGAACACGTAAAAAGAAAGGTGGAAAAAGAAGAACACGTAAAAAGAAAGGAGGAAAAAAAAGGACTAGAAAGAAAAAAGGTTCTGGAGGAGTGTTAGGTGTTCCTGCTAATTTAACTACACCTCCAAGTAGTCCTCGTAGAAGTAACGAAGATAGTCCTGTTCGTCCAGAAAAGATGCAAAGAACACCCACAAAGCTCAAAAAAAAGAAACGAACTAATCCAAACGATATCACGATGACTGAGTATTTTAAAGAGATTGATAGGACCAGATCCGAATCACCACCATATCCAGAAACACACGAAACTCTAACATTTGGTGGAAAAAAACGTAGAACACGAAAATCAAAAAAAAACTAGAAAATCAAAAAGAAAAGCATAAATTTATAATATAAATTAATAAATTATATTATAAGTAATATTTAAAACTTTAAAATAATATATACTATTATGAAGTTTCTAGAAAGTACATTTGAAGAATATGTTACATCGTGCAATAAAGAAGATTTACATCCAGAACTAAAAAAATTATTCGATAAATATCCTGACAATATTGATGATATAAATAATATGATTTTTTATGGACCTCCTGGTTCGGGTAAATATACACAAGTTTTATCATTTTTATCAAAATATAGTCCTAGTAATTTGAAGTATGAAAAAAAATTATGTATTGTATTCAATAAACAGAACCATTATTATAAAATTAGTGATATTCATCTAGAAGTTGATATGTCATTACTGGGGTGCAACGCAAAATTATTATGGCACGATATATTCACAAATTTATTAGATATTATCAACGCTAGTACATCAAAAACAAAAATTATAGTTTGTAAAAATTTTCATGAAATTAACAACGAATTACTTGATATATTTTATAGTTATATGCAACAATCCATGAAACATACAATTAAATTTATTATTACATCCGAACATGTTAGTTTCATACCCGAGACAATAATTACTTGTAGTGAAATAATCAGTATATCAAAACCATCAAAAAACAGATATATTAAAGTTTCAAAAAACAAAAACATAGGTCCAATTGAAGAAATTACTAATATAAAAACATTAATTAAAAAGAATGATCAAACACATAAATATAAAAATATTTGTGATAGCATATTAGAAGATATATATAATTTACAAAATCTAAAATATACTGCATTTCGAGATAAAATATATAATATTTTTATTTATGATATAAATATGAATCACTTTATATGGTATATTATAACGGATTTGATTACAAATAATAAATTAAAAGAAGAAGACATATATGAAACAATAATAAAAGTCCATACATTTTTTAAATATTATAATAATAATTATAGACCTATTTATCACGTAGAAAATTTTTTATATTTCTTAATTACAAAAATATATAACTTAGAGATAAAATAATATAACTAATATGAACGAAAATAAAGCATTACAAGTATTAGAAATAGATAACTTATCAAATTATGATTCAAAAAAATTAAAAAATCAATATCGGAAACTAGCATTAAAAAGACATCCTGATAAAGGTGGTGCACACGAAGATTTTGTAGAATTATCACAAGCATATGCATTATTAGAAAACAAATTAGAAAATGAAAATAAAGATAATGACTTATTCAAGTTATTTACAAAAATTATTTCACTTGGAAAAAATAGTTTAGAAAATAAAAAAATAAAGGATGAATTAATTAATATTATAAATAATTTATCAACAAAATTACTAGATAATATAGAAAGGGATAATTTAATATTTTTAATGCAAATGTTAGATATGTATAAAGATATTATTTTAGATACAGAAGTCTATAATGAAATAAAAAAATGTATAGACGAAAAATTAAAAAATGTTGAAATACATGAAATAAATCCATCCATAAATGATTTATTTATGGATAATGTATTTAGTTTAAATATAAATAATAATAATTTATTAATACCCATGTGGCATAATGAATTAACATATGAATTAAATGGTAAAACAGTTATTGTACAAATAAACCCGAATTTACCAGATAACTGTTTTATTGATAATTACAATAATATTCATTTTTATTTCAACGTTAAATTGAATAATGATTTATTAAATAAAAAAACACTAGATATTTTAATTAATAATAAAACATATAACATAAAAATAGAAGATTTAAAAATTATAAAAGAACAAACTATTCCATTCATTCATGAAGGAATTTCCAAAATAAATAACAAAGATATATTTGATAACAACAATAAAGGATTTTTAAACATTAATATTTCATTAATATAAAAATATTTTAAATATATTAAATATGGATTATTCATTAAATTTAATTTCTTTAGATAAAAAAATTAGATTTTATTGTGGTGATAAAATACACACCTTCGAACCTATACCAGTTGATTTAAAACATGAATTATGGTGGAGTGAAAAATCACATAAAAAAGCAACAAATGAAATGCTAGCTGAAGTAAGAGTTATATCGCAATTAAATAATATAACATTAAAAGAAGCACAAAAAATTTTATATGGTATTGAATCTATTAAATCATAATTCTATTGAATTAGGAATAGGATGATTTTTATTATATATTATATAATAAAAATTAAATCAAAATTAATATAAAAAGACAGAGGTATTAACCTCTGCCAAAATAAAATACTATACTGATAAATACTACTAAAACTAGCGCAATTATTATTTCTAATGACATATTATAAATTATTATTATTTTTTATACTAATTTTTATATTGTTACTTAAGCTGTTGCCTTCTTGCGAACAACCTTCTTCTTCTTCGCTTGAGGTTCTTCAACAACAGGAGGAACGAATACAGTCTCTTCCTCCTCTTCCTCTGCCTCTTCCTCTTCCTCCTCTTCCTCACCATCACTTTCTACTTCGGTAGAAACCATAGCTCCAGCTCCAGTATCTTCCTCTTCTTCACCAGCAGGTTCCTTTTCAAGAGTTGCAAGTTCATCATCATCAAGAGTAATATGGCACTTACCAGCAAGTGTCTCCTTCGGCTTAACAGCTGCTTGAACCAATCTCCAAGTAACACCACACTTACCGCCTGTAATCCAAAGGCCACCGCATTCAATTACACAAGCAACATTACATCCCTTAGTGATGAAATTACGAGGATCCTTCGTAGTCTCGGTATCGTTAGGGTCAAATACACACTCGCCATTCTGATTATAAATCTCAGAAGCCCACTTTCCATCGTAACGGGGGGTCTTAACAGAAAGAGTGGGTGACTTAGTAGGGTCGGGCTCACCATCGGTCTTAGGATACTTCAACATAGGTGTCCAAAGTGCATCCAAAACCTCAGGGGTCATCTTCGCCTTTCCAAGCCACTCCTTAGAATTAACAATAACATCAGACTTAATCTTATTTTCAAAAGCCATCATCTGATCAAGAAGCTTCTTGGTCTTAGGAGTTAGGAAATCGTTTCCAGGAAACTGAAGCGAAAACTGGAACTTTTCATTTCCCTCATAATCACTCACTCCCCAACTCAACATAAGAGGAGTTCTAATGACGACCTTCTTACTCAAGGCCTTATTTTGAATTCCAACTGACTTACCTCCAGCACTATTCACCTTAACAGGCAAGTACTTAAAGGCAGTTTGAACGTTCACGGTATTAATATCGGTAATGCTTGACATCTTTTATACATCTACATAAGTCATTCTCTTTAAATCAATTTTTTTTATAATTAGACCATAAATGATTTTAATTAATATTTATTTATTTTATTTTCAATATCTATTTAAAACTAAATATTTAGTTAATATATATAGAATGTATCGTAAAAATTCAGCAGATTTGGCAGAAAATTATAAATTTAATGAAAATATTGTTGTAAGTAACCCAAAAATTACAAAAAAAAGGGGGAAAAATAGTATTAATAAAATTATAGATGATGATTTTTTTATTCCTGAAATAAAACAATATTCAATTATTATGGTTCTTAATTATAATGTAAAACAATTAAAAGAAATATGTAAACATTACAAACAAAAACAAGGTGGTAATAAAAATGAAATTAAAAATAGAATTTATACGTACATGAGAGAGACACATTACATAAAAAAATTACAGCGTCTTTTTAAAAATAAATTATTTGAGAAATATTTAAAATTAAAAGGATGTGCTAATCATAATAGAAAAATGTGTGTAAATGAAACAGATTTTATTTCTCTTAAAAAGATTTCAGAAATACCACATTATTCATTTTATAGTTACACGCACAATGATATTACATATGGATTTCACATCGGTTCTCTAAAAACATATATTGATAATAATAATCATAATAGTAAAGAACAAATAAATCCTTACGATAGAAGTAGTATAAGTGATGATAATATTAATGATTTTTATAGATATTTGAAAATTTGTATAATATTTAATTATCCTATTGATTTAGAAATAGAAAAAGATGATGTTGTATTGAATGACACGGATATAATAAGAAATAAAACAATTGAATTATTCCAACACATGGATAGTTTAGGTCATTATACTAATCCTAATTGGTTTATAAACTTAGACTTACGAAAATTATTAAGATTTATAAGAGAATTACATGATATATGGGAATATAGAGCACAATTAACCATCGAAACAAAACGAAATATACATTATCCAAATGGTACACCATTTAATACATTTATGCAAAATTCACGAGATATAAATCATTTAAGAAAGACAATTTTAACGATAATTGAGAATTTAACTACAAAAGGAACTAATAATGAGTTTAAAAGTTTAGGCACAATGTATGTTTTAGGTGCATTTACATTAGTTTGTCCCGAAGCAGCAGATGCTTTACCATGGTTGTATGATTCGGTTTTTCATATTTAAAAATAATTCGTAAAATAGTTGATTTTTTTTAATTTATTAATAAAAAAATTAATTACCACCACTTTAGGTAATAAAAGTAATGTAAAAACATATAAAATATATATTATGCTCCAAAACAGCTTAAAGGCATCCTGCTATGATATAGTATAATGGTAAAGAAGACCGATACGACTACTGCTCCTAAGACCCCTGCTAAGAAGACTGTTTCAACTAAGAAGACAACCAAGGCCGCCGCCCCTGCTGAGACCCCCGTTGAGGTCGTTGAGGTTAAGGCAACTAATGCTGTTGTAGCTGATGCCCCTAAGGAGGTTGATATTGAACAATCTGTCGCTGATGATTTCAGCGTTTTCATGAGTAAGATGCAAGGTCTTTCCTCTCAATTCTCTGCTCTTCGCAACGAGTTCCGTGCTCTTGAGAAGAAGGCTATGCGTGAGCTTAAGAATGCTCGCAAGAAGTCTGCCCAGCGTCAGCGCAAGAGTGGCAACAGATCCCCTAGTGGATTTGTAAAGCCAACTCTTATCACCGATGAGCTTGCTACTTTCCTTGGTAAGGATAAGGGTTCCGAGATGGCCCGTACTGAGGTTACTCGCGAGATTAACAAGTACATCCGTGCCCACAAGCTTCAGGACCCCGAGAATGGTCGCAAGATTAACCCCGATGCCAAGCTTGAGAAGCTCCTTAAGATCCCCAAGGGTGAGGTACTAACTTACTTCAACCTTCAGAGATACATGTCTCCTCACTTCCCCAAGAAGGACGCCATCGCAGCCGCAGCCGCTGCTGCTGCAACTGCTGCTGCAACTGCTTAATTGAATTAACCAATTAAATGAAATAATAAATTATACAATTAATTTATTATTTAATATTATTATGTTAAAATACTTAAAATTAATACCTAAATAAATAATATAATGTTTGCTGAAGGTGCTCACGAAAATGTTAATACCCCAGAAATGGCCAAGGACCAAGCTTCTACAAATGAAGTTGTTCCTCCTCCTGTCCCCCCTGCCACAGAAGAAGTAAAGGAAGTAAAGCTTATTGATGTCCCTATTGACTCGCCAAATACTGCTTTAAATGTTATTGTATCATTTTTGAATTTAGCACAAAAGAGAGGGGTGTTTGGTATCGATGAATCTGCTAAGATCTGGGACTGCGTAAAGATGTTTCAACAACAACAATAAATAAATATATATAAATATAATCTATATTGTTTTATATATATGCAATTATCTAATACAACAAAATTATTTATTGATGAAATAAATAAATATAAATTAGTTACTAAGAGAAAAAATATTGATGATTTAATAAAATGTTTATATAATGAAATTAATTTAGGATTTGAATATTATAAGGGCATTAAAAAAAATATTCAAATAGATACTAAAAAAATAAATAATATTAACAAAATACCATTTCCTAATACTATGTCTGATAAATTATTCCCTATTGAAATTGAAAACAATATTAAAAATAAATCCAATTTTTACACTACATGTAATATTACACTAATGGATACAAAATTTAAAATTATATTTGTATACACATTAAATACATTTAATATTGAAGATTATATGTCTATTATAGTAACATGGTTACATATTGTATTAAATCATTCCACTAGAAATTGCAGTAAAAATATTACATTATATATTTACTTATCAGATAAAACAAAAAAATTACCATCTAAAGAAACAGATACGCTTGATGTTATTAATGTAAATACAGCATATACATATTGTTGTGGTAATCCTAGAACAAAAAATGAAATTGTCATTTTTAGAAAAGAAGAATGGATTAAAACATTAATGCATGAAACATTACATGCTTTTGGTCTTGATTTTTGCAATTTAGATAACGAATATGTCTCCAATATTATTAAAAAAACATTTCCGATTAATTCTGATATTAATATTAATGAATCATATTGTGAATTCTGGGCAGAAACATTTAATATATTAATTTTAGCATTCTTTTCATTAAAATCAAAAGATGACATTAAATCATTTATTTTATATGTTAAAAATTTTATTACGTATGAAAAAACATTTTCTGTTATACAAACAATCAAAATATTAAATTATATGAACCTTGAATATAAGGATTTATATAAAGATGATGTAGTATGTGAATTTAAAAGAAACTTCTTTTATAACGAAAACACAAATGTATTTTCATATTATATTATTAAAAGTATACTTATGTATAATTTAGAGGATTTCATATTTTGGTGTGTAGATAATAATATGAATTTAATTGATTTCTATAAAACAAATAAAAATGTTAATAAATTCATAGAATTCATTATTAGTAAATTTAATAAAAAATCATTTTTAAAGTCAATAAATGATAATAAAAAAATATTTGATGAATTAAATAAAAATAATAAATTTTATAATTCAACAAAAATGTCACTTTTAGAAATAAAATAATAGTATATATTATAATGGCTGTCAAGACCCGTAGTCAAAGAAAAGTTAGTCTTTCTAGACGTAAAGTATATCGTTCCCGCGTAAAGAATTCCGTATGTCGTAAGAAAGGACCTGCTACTTGCCGTCGTGTTAAAGGATGCAAAATGACACAAAAAGGAAAGAAATACTGTCGCAAGTCAAAGAATACCCGCAAAGCTAAGCGATAAATCATCTGTTAGCAGATAAATATAAAATATTAATAATATCAATAGTATTGATAATATTATTATAAAATACTCTTCTAATATTTCAAAATATCCAGCCATTAACATTAATATTACAAGATAAGGTTTATCAAATAAATATGTATAATCATTCCTATCATAAGTTTTTGTTATACTATAATTCAAACCATTCCCTTCTACAGCATGCCACCACCAAGGAGGTATCATCAAACTATCCCCTTCTTCTAATACAGCCTTGTATATTTTCATATTTGTTTTATCCATAGTAAAAAAATTAGATTTAGTAAAATTTGATCTATCCGAAAATAAACCATGAAAATCCATATTATTATCATAGTAATCAAACATATATACTGTTTTTGTTCCTGATATTTGATTTAAAACGTAATCATTACTTGTATGTAAATGACAACCTGATTTTCCATTCTTTCCAAAAAATATCAATATGCCTTCATTTAACCGCGACTCATCCATATCTATTACAAAGTTTTTTAGAAAATCTTCTGGTAATTGTGATGTATAATCCGATAAATCTATTTCAGCTAAGTAATATTTTTGTTCTGTTTTATCATCTATTATTTTATTATATATCTTATCAAAACTAAGTTCCTTTCTTTTTTTAATATTTGTTTCACCCATTTCATTATCATTATCATATATTTCAACAGGAAATGTTATACCTTTTAAATTATCTTTTAAATATTCTATCTTGTTTTTTTTATTAAAAATATCCATGTTTTTACAACCCCCTTTTATTACATATGGTTTTTGGAAATTTATATAACTATTTGTATCTTTTATATTATATATTACATCAATGTCATAATACATAATATTCATTTATTTATTTAATTTCTCTCTTACACGCATAAGTTCTGTTAATATTATAGCATCACCACCACGTTTGTAATGAACTATCTTTGCATCTTTTGTCTCTAGTAATAAATTTTTAAGAGAGACATTCTGACTAAATTTCGCAAATAATCCCTTTTCAAGTATATTTGATTTATTCATATCATATTCATCATCTATTTTAATATCCTTTGGTCGCAATTTACTCTTCTTTTCATCTCCCGCATCAATCGCCAATTCAACTGCCTTTGCTATTTTATTGCCACTCTCTATATTAAACAATTTATAAAAATCACTATTCGAAAGAAACTTATTCGCATTTATATAATGCTCCACAGTTGACCAATTATATCCATCTAATTCAAATGGTTCGTCCCAACTATTAGCTAATTTTTTCCTCCAGTTCATTATTTTATGTAATTCTGCAAATCGATTATCACTTTTTTCTATTGTTTCACCAGAACCCTTGCCTGGTAACGGTTTATCATTCGATTTGGGATATACCTGAAATACAGTTTTATCATTAAATAATTTATCCCCTTCTTCTACAACAATCGGTAAATCTTCATCTTCATCTACCTTTTTATATTGTTCCTTTAATTCAGCAAAATCGGGAATTAAATTATAATAACCATCATTTCCCTCCAAACATTTCAATAATATTAATCTTTTTAAATCATATGGTATTTCTTGAAATGTTAACATTCGTTTATCCTTATACGTAATTAATTTATAGTGATCACCTACAAAATCTACTATAATATAATAATCAGGGTTAAAAATACCAGCACCTTCTAATTTACTATCATTCATTTGACCACATACCAATACATTATCTTTATCATCAGTATCATATGCTTCACTTGATAATAATATTAATTTTACATTCATCATTCTTTCCATCGTACTTAATGCCCATGTATCAGCCCAAAATTCACAACTTCTTAATTTCTTTCTAAAATTTTCTAGATTTTTTACACCCGACATTATTTTTACTTCCTTTAAATTCTCTTTTGTCAATTCTACTTCCGCTTTTATTCTATTAAAATCATCTACTTTATTTTTCATTTGTTTTTGCAACATTAATTGTGTATTTCGGTCCTTTGTCAATTTGAATTTATCCTTTAATAGTTTTAATTCTCCTTTTACTTTTTCTGATTCATCCTTTGATGATACTAAAGATGATTTATAATTATCAAATAATAACTTATATGTTTGAAACGTCTCTTCATCCGCTTCATAAGATAATACATTTCTCAATTTCGTAACATTTGTTTCTTTTCCTATTCCTAAAAATGCATCTCTTAATACATAAAAAAAGCAATCTCCTTCACCTTCATTATCTAATAAACTATAATTATTATTTTTCATAAACTTTTCTATCCAAGTTATATTTACTCTTTCCACATAATTCTCTCTTTCTTCTTTTGAACTCTCCTCTGTTTCAATATCTAATTCTTGCTTTCCAATTGCACTTGTCGTTTCAAATACCTCATCACCGTCTTCTTCTTTTTCATCCTTTTCATTTTTATTATCTTCAGAATTTAAATTAACATTCGGTTTATCACTACTATATTCACGAAGAGTTTTTTTATTAGCATAGGAAAAAAGAAGAGGCTCGTTATTATTTAATCTAGTCAAATCTATTTCATTTAAATCGTTCATTAATGCTGGTATATTATTTGATAATACTTCAAATACACCTATCCTCATAATTATTTCATTATTTTTAATTAAATATATTGGAAAAAAAACTACATCTTTATCTACATATGTATATTTAATATTTCCTATTGCAACATGTATTTTGTATTCTAAAGTATCGGGAAATATCTCATATAAACTTGCGTCCATCCCAATATCTTCATCATAAACTAATCTACTTTCATCATATTTTATACGACCATCTAATTTAGACAATACCATAATATATATTATAAATATTTTCTTATGTTTTTTTTATAATATATATTTATTTATTTTTTGAAGCTATCTAATATATCCATTAGTCTAAACTTTGTTTTATTGCTGAAACTAGGATTTTCATCTTTATTTAAATCTTTTACATTTGTTATTTTATTTATAAATAGGCTATAAGAAGAACCCTTTTTTAAATCACCTGTTAATGTATTTACTAATTCATATATATTATCTACAATATCTTCACATGTCGCCTTACAATCTTCCTTTTTATAATTAATATATATTTCATCTATTAATTTTATAATTATTTCTTCTAGAGATACTAATGAATACAAACCTGAATTATATAAATTTACTAAAAACATACTTAATGCTTTCCTCTTTTCACCTTCTGCCTTCAATAAACAAAACTTTTCATAATCCTCGTCTGGATTAATGCTTTCAATATTATCAAAATATTTTAAAAACTCATTAATTTTAGAATCAAATACACTTTTTATTTCTGTATAATTATCTTGTAACTTTATCAATATATTCACATATTGTTTAGAAGAAAATCGATTCGCAAGTGCTAGATTAAATACCCAATATGTTACATCATTCATGAATGTTTCATCATCATTTAATTCAGTTTTAAGCTCGCCTACAGCAATTAATATTTTTTCCTCAAAAGTTGAATATGTTTTTTCTGTCATTTTATTTAAAGATATTTGTATTACTGCCTTTAATTCTTCCACTTTTGTTTTCTCCACTACAGGTCTAGGTACATATGGCTCTTCTATTACATTTTTTCCTTTATTCTTTGCCTTTTTATGAAAAACAGGTGTTTTTACATAATTAGTTGCACCTACTACATCAGATATCTTGTTTATCATATCAACTGCCGATTGAGGCAGTTCGAGAGTAAATCCATCGTTATTTATATTTTCAATTAATAATAAGTTATAACTCATGACTATAGACATCGTTGTATGATATAGTACCATTTTTTTAATATTATTTCAATTTTATTATTAAATCAAAATAATGTGTTTAAATTATAAATTATTTATTTTAATACAATTTATGGATATTACTGAATACTTTAATTTACCAATTGATACAATATCAAATAAAGTTACCGTCGATAAAAATATTATTACTGACTTAGAATTAATTGAAGATAATGAAGATGGACAAAATATTCTTTCATATATTTTTAATCCTACAAATGATTTCTCGAAAATTACACAAAACATGTGGTGTAAATATCAAACTACTGATATAAAATTTTTAAAACAATCTCAAAACTTATATAAAACATTTAAAATTACTTCCTTAATGAATAATGACTATCTTACTACTATATATGATAAATATACATCGTATAAAACCGATACTGGTTTCAAGGAAAAATATGGTTTTATGGATTGGTCTCATCTTGAATTTTTAAATAATTGGGAATATTTTTTGTTAATATTTGCTGTAATTCATATACTTAGTCCTATATTCTCATTAATATTACCTATCATTTTTCTATTATTCCCTTATATTATTTTACTTATACAAGGACATCCCATTACTATTGATGTTTACATCAGAGTATTAACTGATATGTTCCGAAATACATCACTAGTTAGATTGGTTACTGGTGATTTTAGTGATTTCAAACAAGCTAGTTATTTTGTAATGACTATACTTATGTATGGTTTCCAAATTTATTCTAATATATTAACTTGTATACGATTTCATTATAATTTATCAAAACTACATGTTTTTATGGGAGAAATGACAGATTATATCGAACGGACTACAAAAAATATGGATATATACTGGAATTATGTTTCTGACTTAGATACATATGCTAATTTCAGAACAAACTTAGATAAGCATAATAGTGTTCTAAAAAGATACTTATTTAAAATTAACAAGATACAATCTTATTCTTGGAATTTTACAGAACTTTTTAATTTAGGTTATATACAAAAAAATTTTTATAGTATTTACAACGACGATGAATTACATAGTTCATTAATGTATTCATTCGGATTTCATGGGTATATTGATAACATCGTTGGCATACAAAAAAATATAAAGGAGAAAAATATTAATTTTTGTACATTCAATAAAAAGAAAAATACTAAATTTACAAAGGCATATTTCTGTAACAATCAGAAACCTGTTAAAAATACATATGAACTTAATAAAAAGTATATTATTACTGGTCCAAATGCATCAGGAAAAACTACATTATTAAAAACTTCATTATTAAATATTGTTATTTCACAGCAAATAGGATGTGGATTTTATAAAAAAGCTAATATTAATCCATATAAATACATCCACTGTTACTTAAATATTCCTGACACTACTGGAAGAGATAGTCTATTTCAAGCTGAAGCAAGACGATGTAAAGAAATTATTGAAGTTACAAAGAATAACAAAGAGAGACATTTTTGTATTTTTGATGAATTATATTCAGGTACTAATCCTTATGAAGCAGAGGCAAGCTCACATTCATTCATTAATTATTTATCACAATTAAATAATGTTGATTTTATGATGACAACCCACTTAATAAAATTATGTGAAAATATCGATAAAAAATCTAAAATTATTAATTATAATATGAAAACTATCCCTATTAATAAATATGATTTTAAATATACATATCTTCTAAAAAAGGGGATTTCTAAAATTAAGGGAGCAGTAAAAGTATTAAAAGAATTAGATTATCCCCCTGATATTATTGATGCCACACTAGAATATCTTAAATAATAATATATTACGTTTAATCGATTTAAATATATATATCATAAGTAATATATGAACTTTATGGCAATGTTTGAATTTGGAAGTAATATCGCTTTATATTTAGGAATGATATGTGTTATTGCTGTATTATTCTTTTTTATTAGAAGACAAGTTACCGAGACAGAAAATAAAATTAATAATATGATGGAAGTTATGACAGGATTAAGTATTGAACTAGCAAACCTTAAGGCGTTTGCTATCATGAATTCTAGGACTGGTGGAGGAATAGGAAATAATATGGAAGTAGATAAATTAGATGAAAAAATGATTATTAGTGACGAAGAAGATGAAGATGAAAATGATGAGGACGGATATGAAAACGATGATGATAGTGATGAAGAAAGTGAAGATGAGGAAGAAAGCGATGATGAGGAAGAAAGCGTTGATGATGAAGGAAGTAGAGTTATTGAAGATATTGAAGTTATAAAAGTAGTTGAAGAAGAAACTATTAAGGTTGAAGTAGAAGAAATTGTTCCTAAAACTGTAAAAATAGATATTTCTTCTAAACTGCCTGTTACTGTTACTGATTACAGTAAATATAATATGAAAAAATTAAAGGATTTTTGTATTGATAAAGGAATTAGTGCTGAATATAGTAAGCTAAAAAAAGCAGATCTAGTAAAGTTACTTCAAGATTTTGATGCTGAAGAGGAAGATGAAGAAGAGAAAGAGGAAGAAGAAGAACTTAATCTAGATGAAGATGAAGATGAAGATGCAGATGAAGATGCAGATGAAGATGCAGATGCAGATGCAGAAGAAGTTAATCTAGAAGAAGTTCTTGTTAAAACAGATGAATTAGCAGATTTAAAATTAAAGGATGAAGAAGGTGAAGAACTAGAAATGTAAATATTTATCATTTGAATTTATTTTATATATCAATTATATATAATATGAGTTGGGCAACATGTTATTCATCATCAAATAATGTATATTTTGATTTACCTCCTATGATGACGGATGGTAGAGTATTCGAAGAACACAAAACAGAAAGTCAAATTATGCATGAAAAAATGATTAAGGATAATTCAATCCAAACAAACGCTGATTACAGAAAATATTTAGCAAATAACGCTGATAGTATAATTAGTTATAACCAAGTTGAATCTTATCATCAAACTGGGTTTAAACCAGTTGTATTTCAAAATGAACCTAGTTCTAACACACCATATCTTTTTAAATCCAAGTCTGACCCTAGCAAACCTATCGGGTATAATGATAGCGATTTAAAACAGAAATATTTAACACGAGAACAATTACAGTCACAATTAACTGCTCCAGTTATTGATATCCCTAGTAAATAAAATAACTTAAAAATATCTTTACAATTATAATATGGAAATTGAAAGAAAACCTGATATATATCAACCATCTAATGATTTTAATGGAAATTATATAGATTCAATACCAAATTTTAAATTTAATAATCATGGTATTATATGTCCATGTGCAAATAAAGATAAAATTTTTTTATCTAGAAGTAGTTTTACTTGTCATACTAAAACAAAAAAACACATTAAATGGCTAGAAGAAATTAATAATAATAAAAGTAATTATTTAGTCGAAAATATTTCATTAAATGAAATTGTAAAAAATCAAAGGTTAATAATTGCTAATAGTGAAAAAGAAATTAGAGAATTAAAAAAGAAAATTGATTATTTAACACCTAAGTATGACCCAGGTGTTGATTTATTAGGATTAAATGAATTAGATGTTTAAATAATATTATAAGTATTTAATAAAATAGTTATAATAAGTATATGAAACTTTTAAGTATTGATGTGGGAATGAAAAATCTTGCCTTCTGTCTATTTGATGTAACTAATTCAAAAAACTTTTTGGTAACCAAATGGGATGTTGTTGATATTTGCCAAGAAAAAAAATATACATGTTGTCATTCAGATAAAGGTACTATATGTAATGCACTCGCAAAATTCTTTAGTGATGATAAATACTACTGTAAAAAACATGCAAATAAACAAGATTTACGGGTTCCTCCAAATACACATGATATTACTAAAATTAAAAAAATGAAAATAAAAGAGATTATTGAATTTGCTGATACTAATGAAATTGAATATCAAAAACCACATACAAAAGAAAATATTTTAAAAACTATTAATGAATATCTTAATAAAAATTACTTTAGTGCTATTAAACCAATAAGAACAGATGATATTGACTTAATTACTTTAGGTCGAAATCTAAAAACTGTTTTTGATTCTATATTCGCCGGGGATTTTATTGATCTCGATAAGGTTATTATTGAAAATCAAATAAGTCCCCTCGCAAATAGAATGAAAACATTACAGGGAATGATATCTCAATATTTTATTATGAGAAGCAACTGCAAAATTGAATTTATTTCATCACAAAATAAATTAAAGGATATTGAACCAAACAAAACAACATATAATGAACGCAAAAAAATTGGAATTGAATACTGTAAAACATGTGTTACTGAAGATAATATGCTATTATCATGGAAAGATACATTTATGAAACACTCAAAAAAAGATGATTTAGCAGATTCTTTTCTACAAGGTATTTTTTATATTAAAAAATTTCATAATTAAAAATAATATAATATATGTTTCGTAGTACTTAAAATTATAAGATATATTATATTAATATGGCTGATATAATTGAGATTGGTGATTTAAACATCGATAGTGATTTACCGTCTGCAAATTTTGGCGCAGGTGTTGAATTATTAATGAATGAAAAAAGAAAGGATGCAGGAAATGATAAAGGCCATGATATTAATATTGCAGATTTAGATACTCTAGAAGATGAACTTAATGGATTTGCTGACATGAAAATTAATATTGCAGATACGTCGATTGTTGATGACTCTGGTACAAGAGGAGTTAGTTTTGGTTCTGATAGTAAAGGTATCAGTTTTGAAAAGGTAGAAATACAACCTACTATCGTTAGTGATAGTAAAGAAAATCTTCAGAGTGAAAATAAAACATGGGACGGTTACGGTAAATTTAATGATATTCCTCTTAACCCAAATGTTGATAATTCAAGTACACCAAGATTAAGTAAAGAAGAGATGTTGAAAGAAAAGTTTATACTTTTAAAAAAACTTGAAACATTAGAACAAAAAGGAGTACAGCTAACTAAGAAATATGGCATGGACTCTAATCTTCAAGAAATGAAAGGCGAATATGAAACTATTATGGCCGAAAAAGAAAAGGAAAATTCTGTCAAATTTCAGGGCAATATGTTATCTGCTATGATTAATGGTGTCGAATTTCTAAATGGAAGATTTGACCCGTTCGATATCAAACTTGATGGATGGGGAGAACAATTCCAAGAAAATATTACTGATTATGATGAAATTTTTGGAGAATTACATGAAAAATATCAGTCATCCGCTAAAATGGCACCCGAAATTAAACTTATATTCCAACTTGGAGCAAGTGCTATGATGGTGCATATGACTAATACTATGTTTAAATCTGCCATGCCTGGCATGGATGATATTATGAGACAAAACCCAGACCTTGCACAGCAATTTACTAGAGCAGCGGTTGATAGTATGGCACCACAAAATCCAGGATTTTCGGGATTTATGAATAACATGATGCGCGAAGAGCCTACTGTTGTTAATACTGGGCCACCACCTGCCCCAGTTGAAACACAAGGAAGAAATGCTATGCCTGCACCTGCTAGACCAGGATTTGTTGAGCGTTCCCCATTTGCTAATAGACCTGATTTACAAGCAAGTAAGGGAATTGAACTAAATAATAATCAGGCTAGTACTAAAACACCTCCTGTTAGATCTGTTCGTCGCGAAATGAAAGGACCCGATAATATTGATAACATACTTGGAGGATTAAAAACTAAAACTATTAGTATGCCAACCCCAAAGAATAATATTGTCATGGAAGAGAATGATGATAAGGGTAGTACTATAAGTATTACTGAACTTAAAGAAATGCAAAAAGACGACATTACATCACCTAAAAAAAGCAAAAGACGAAATGGTTCCAATAAAAACATCGTTAGTCTAGATATTTAAATCATTAGCATATAATTAATAATATAAATTATTAATTATATATTTAAACTGAATTTTTTAACCACTCAAAATAATCTATGGTTTTTGATAACCCATCGTGTAATTCAGTTTTTGGTTTCCACATTAATAACTCTTTTGCCATTTTTAAAGAGGGCCTTCTTTGTTTGGGATCATCACCTGGTAATATTTTAAATATGATATCAGATTTACATTCTGGAATTAAATACCGTAAAACATCTAATAATTCATTTATTGTTATTTCATTTTCGTTGCCTATATTTATTGGACCTCTTACTCCTTTTGTATTCATTAAAAGTATTAATCCTTCTACTGTATCATCTACATAATTAAAACATCTGGTTTGATTTCCATTTCCATAAACTGTTATATCCTTATCATATATCATTTGATTTATAAAATTGCTTACTACTCGTCCATCATCTTTATTCATTTGAGGACCATATGTATTAAATATTCTTGCTATTTTTATATCAATATTATATTTACGTTCATATTCTATCATTAATGTTTCTGATATTCTTTTACCTTCATCATAGCACGACCTTACTCCTATTGGATTTACATTACCCCAATAATTTTCAGATTGGGGACTTATTTGAGGATCTCCATACACTTCTGATGTTGATGTTAATAACACTTTACATCCTTTTATTCTACCCAATTCTAAAACATTTCTTGTTCCAAAATAATTTGTATCTAATGTTTTTATTGGGTCTTTTTGATAAAATGGTGGTGAAGCAGGACATGCTAAATGATATATTTCATCTATTTTTTCAGATATTTGATAATAGTCCTCTACATCATGTTCTGAAAAATGAAAATTTTCATTTTTTGTTAGTTCCTTTATATTTTCAAAACTTCCACTACTTAAATTATCTATACAATATACTATATTTCCTGAATTTAATAGTTCTTTGCATAAATGACATCCTATAAAGCCAGCACCACCTGTAACTAATATAGTTTTTACCATAATAAACAATATTATATTATATATTCTTTATTTTTACTCATTTCTTTATATTAAAATTGATTTAATAATAATCACTTCGCCGATATAAGACCAATCAAAATGATAAATAATATTAAATTACGGAAAAATAAAGAATATGCTATCGACCATATTACAGACGACAACTTTTGGAAAAGAAAAGAACCTAAGTACGTTATCTTAACAATAAATATTAAAAATAACACATTTAAATATATTGATTGTTTAAATCAACAATTGTTTCATATACGAAAAATCAATTATTTAAGAAGACTTATGATATACAATATACAACTTAAAAAAATACTTTCTACCATTTATCCACTTAGTATTGATTTAATCCAACATCTTCTAATTCAATTTATAGGTTATCCAAAAGGTTATCCATTTCCATATTTTAATAACGACTTAGTTAATAAAGGGGATTTTGCATATACTTCTAACTTTGCACACCCACCTGCATATATTTCTGACTTTGCATATACTTCTGACATCAAATTCAATTTTGACCCATACGATGATAGTAGAAAATATCTATAAGAAAAGAATATAAATATAATAATGATTAATATATATATAATGCCTACTGATATTCCTAATGATGCACCTATGTTTTCTGATTGTGTTAATGGTACCACAGTAACAGCAAGAGTTGTAAGTGTTTATGATGGAGATACTATTAAGGTTGTTTTTCCGCTGAATGATATTTTTTATAAGTGGAACTGTAGATTAATGGGTGTTGATACACCTGAAATTAGAACTAGAAATACCAAAGAAAAGGAATATGGATATTTCGTTAGAGATCAACTAAGGGAGAAAATTAATGACAAGATTGTTAGTCTTAAATGCGAGGACTTAGATAAGTATGGAAGACTACTTGTTACTGTTATGTGTGATAATGAAAATAGCGATAAATGTGATATTAATAAGTGGTTGATTGATAGTGATTACGCATTCGCTTATGATGGTGGCACGAAGCGTTCGTGGGAAGATTATTTACATACTAGAAATGATGTTTAATTTTAAAATATAATAAAAAAATTGATTTAATTTTTTATTATAACTTAATTTAAAAAACATGGATAATATGCCAAGTATAAACGATTTAAAAAAAGACATGACTGGATTTATTCAGAAACAGCTTCAAGATAACCCAAAAACCGTTGATAAAATTATCGATAATGTATGTAAGAACGATGACAAAATGAAGACGATAATGAAAACTATTTTATCTATTGAACTATGTAAAATGCATATTAATTCAAATCAAAATGATTTATAAATATAATAAAAAATTGATTTATAAATATAATAAAAAAAATTGATTTACTTTTTTTATTATATGATTATTTAAATTAATATGTCAGACGATACTTACGAAGTTACCCATTTAGAAATGCATACAACTATTAAAACAAATGCCACTATTATATTCGATGATATTTGTGAAGCAGAACAATATTTTAAAAAGGAATATGGATGTTTCAATACTTATTTCGGTTATAGTACAATAATTAATGGACCACTATTGGACTTTACATCTAGTGTTCTTGATCACGATATTTACACTAATGAAGACCGTGATAACATTAACTATATTCATAATAAAAATACAATTAACCTTATATTTCCTGACGAACAACTACGTATATCTGGAAGTAAATCATTTATGTATAAATTTCCATTTGTTAAAGCATTAATTGAAGGTGATTTTAATAAGGGCAATTTTATTAAATACGCATACACAGAAAATTTTGGAGTAGATAGTAAAGAAGAAATTCCTGGTTCTACTACTATTATTATTATTGAAAATGATTTGGAATCTATACTATTAGATAACCCTATTACTATTAGAAAAAAAAATTGGGAAACTAAAAAATGGTGGAAAATCGAAGATGTTGTTATTGAAAATATGTATCAACTTATTATTCAGTTCAATACTGAACACCATTATAATAATAAATTTATTAATTATGAATCATATGGTGATGCATATTGTGATGCTTCATATTAAGCATTATTCTTATCTATAGTTGTACCCTTTGCTATCTTTCTTATTACTTTATCTATATTTTTTTCTTGTGTGCTTCCGCTTACTTCAGAAGATATCTGATGAAATTGGTCTGCTTTTGGAGTATGTGGTACTTTACACTGAGGATTTTCATTTATCCATTGTCCAAACTGTTTTATATTATTCTTTGATATTGTATCTATAGCCTTCTTCATCTGATCTCTACCTGTTTCCCCTTTCTCCCAAGTATCATTATTTTTTACATACAGTACTTCTCGTTTCGCATCTGCACAGTGTATCGGTCTTTTTTCTTCCTCCATCTCATCTAAGTTTTTGATAAATATGTTTGAAATCCCCTCTACATATCCCTTACTTCCTTGAGTTTCGAGATCTGATAATTGTAGCTTTATTTGATCTACAAAATCTGTTATATTCATCGCATCTTTGCATTTCTCATTTAAATAAATATTTAAATTGAACTGATTATTTGTTGTATTGTTGCTATTTGTCGTATTATTTCCTAATTTTCCTTCTGTAAGGGCAGTTGTTAGGGCTGTCGTTAAAATACCCACCTGTTCTGTTAATTTATCTATCTTTTCATCCTTAATATCTTTTGTTATTTCTACTGGTACTGCTTGTATTGGTACTGCTTCTATTGGTGGTCTATTACATTTAGCCTTATGTCTATGTAATCCTGATCTTTCTTTATAAGTTTTTCCACAATCGTCGCACATGTAAATTTTTGGTTGACAGAAATTTTCCCCCGTTGATTTTTTCAGATGTTTTTTTGTTTTTAAATGATTAAGATAATGACTGCGACGTGACGTATTAAGGTCACAACATTCACATCTATATTTTGGGAAAATTTTATGTTGATCATCGTTGATTTCTTCCATATATATAATCAACACATTTTTTTCCTAAATAGTTTTTAATAAAATACTTATAACCCCTTTTTGTTTATTTCGGAAAGATTGGACACAATTTCGGAAAGATGGACACATTTTCGGAAAGATGGACACATTTTCTGAAAGATGGACACATTTTCGGAAAGATGGACACATTTTCGGAAAGATATTTATAACATTTAATTTGTTCGTCTTTTGTCCATTTTTCTTATTCCATAATGACACACAAAACATTTCTAAACACTTTTCAATAACTGTTCTTTTAATTCTTCTATTTCACTTGATAATTCTTTTAATTCACTAGACAATTTATTTTTTTTAATTGTTTTTTCTATTAATTCGTTTAGAATGGTTTCCTTTGTTGTTATTTTTTCTGGTACTCCATCACACTTCTTTTTATGATTAAATAAAGATGCACGAAATGGATATACTTTACCACAATCACAAGCAAACTGTTTTGTTGGATTTTTTTTATTATTTTCGGGGTCATCCTTTATTATTCCTATCATGCGTTTATGCTTATTTGTATTATTATGTCTAGTATAATGATTTGGACGATCAGTAGAAAAATCACATACTTCACATATAAACGTAGTCCTCATATTATATATAAATTGTATCTATATTTTTAAGTATTTTTGAAATGGTCATTTTCCAAAAAGGACATTTTTTGATTTTGGACATTTATTTTGGACATTTTCACAATTTTCACGTTTATCAACAATTTTTTTCCCAAATTATTTATTAACAATTACATTATTTATCATAATATTTTTTGAATATTATGAACGAAAATAACATTTTATGGTAAGGGAAATTTGTTGATCTCATCCCGTAAATTTTCAACAAAATTTTTCCCGACTGTTTTTTTTCCCAAAAAATCATGATTTTTGTCCAAATTCCCAAAAATGCTTTTTTCCTAGAAAATGCTCTTATTTTCAATATATTATTTATAGGTTTGTTACTATAGTATTTTTTTTGTGAGAGGTTGAACTCCCGATTTTAAAAAAGGACAAATATTTTTGTCCATTTCTCAAATACTTGTAGACTTTCCCCACATTTTTTTTACAGTTCTAGACAAACATGAAAAAATAATATTGAAAATAAGACCAATATCTAGGAAAATCATAAATTTCAAAATTCTAACATTTTGTAAATAATTGTCCATTTTTGATTTTGGACATTTTTGATTTTGGACATTTTTGATTTTGGACATTTTTGATTTTGGACATTTTTGATTTTGGACATTTTTGATTATTAAGATTTAAACATTAATCAGATATTCTAATATGGCGGATATAGAAGAAATTCATGCACAAATAGAAAGCATTCGTGAAATGAAATCAAGCGGTGTTGTAATGGAAACAGATACAACAGCGTTGGAAAAAATAAAAACGTTGCAAGAAAGTCTACAAATATTCATACCTGAGAAATATGGTCCTCCACCATATAAAATAGAAATGTGTTTAGAATTTCCTGATTCTATGAATGAAGACGGAGAACTAGATCCATATAGTAGAATTACTTTTGAGTTGGCCCCTATAGATAAGGTGCCATATTCTGTATTTTATTTTTTAGAGTATATGTTACCGTCTTTCAGAGGAGGTAATTTTAAAAGAAATGCACCACATGTATTACAGGCTAAATTAGAAATGAGTCAAGATATAAAACCATTAGCATTTCAAGAATATAGCAGAGACTATTCACATAAAGAATATACAATAGGATTTGCTGGAAGACCAAGTACATCG
>Ga0233439_10000963_pt1 | contig 39037 bp, 50 predicted proteins | sample SI_123_September_6_FD_182713 | JGI IMG/M metagenome (GOLD analysis project Ga0233439, IMG submission 182713) | Seawater microbial communities from Saanich Inlet, British Columbia, Canada - SI_123_September2016_100_MG | ecosystem: Environmental > Aquatic > Marine > Inlet | place: Canada: British... | reverse complement strand
TTTCATTGGTGAATCCAAATGTTGCTTTTGTATTTGAAAAATTAATTTTTTTTGCAACTTTAGCTGCAATCGGATATAATGTTTGAATATTTTTTGTATTGATTATAATTTTTGTTTTTTCTGGATTAAAACCTAATGCTATGAAGTCTAGAGCGTTCTCATATGCATACTTGCTAGTTTCTTCTAAAGTTAAATCTGTTTTCGAATAAAATTTTTCATCATCTGTTAGTTGAAAATATAAATTCACATCAAATTTTTCTTGTAACCATTTTGCAAACATCCATGGTACTAAATGACCTATGTGTGTATGTCCAGATGGACCTCTTCCAGTATATAGGAAAAATTCAATCCCTTTTTCATAATCTTCTAAAATTCTATTCATTTCTCTATGTGAGAAGAAAATTCCTCTTCTAAGCATAAAATGATCTTCGTTTGTTAAATTTTCAATTTTCTCACGTAATTCTGGTGATATTTTTTCGGTTCCAAATTTTTCAATTAGTTTATCATAATCAATGTCTCCCTCAACATGCCATGGTGTTACAATAAATTTATCAGCTGACATTCAACATGACTTAGGTTAAGGTTTAAAAAGTCTTTTTCGATATTTGATCTATTGTCACAAGTTTTTCATGATATTGAAAAAAAAATTATCAATTCGCTAAAGAAAAATCCAATTCAAACCCCTGAAACACTTGAAAACTCTACTCACCTCTTACCCGATCAAATTAGACGTGGAATTGAATGGCTAAAATTAAAAAATTTAGCCATAGTAGATGAATCAAAATCAAGTACTTTGAGTTTGGGTAAAAATGGTGTTGATTCTTTTAAAAAAGGATTACCTGAACGAAGATTGTTAAATTTACTTACAAATGGACCTAGAAAATTATCTGATCTACAAAAAGAATTAGGATTTGTTTTTGGCCCTGCTATGGGTTTGTGCAGAAAAAATAATTGGATTGAAACTTCTTCTGATGAGATTATTATTAAAAAAATTCCTTCTATACTACCTGGTGAAAAAACTCTTCAGCAAATTGCAAGTGGAACCTTGTCTAAAGATCAAATTGATGAAATTGATTTAGCTGAACTTTTGAAACGACCTGATTTTATAATTGAGAATATTATGACATCTAAAAAAATCAGTTTAACTGACTCTGCAAAATCAATGGATGTTTCAAAAACTTCTGGAGCAATAGATGTTGAAGCTAACGTACCTGAACTCTTTGTTGCAAGAACACATCCGTTAAAAGATACCATTGATGAAATACGTGAAATTTTTGTCACATTAGGTTTTTCAGAAATATTTGGAAATATGACTCAGTCTAGTTTTTGGAATTTTGATGCTTTATTCACTCCTCAGGATCATCCTGCAAGAGAATTACAGGATACTTTTTTCTTAGATGATGTTTCTACTAAAAAAATTGGAACTGCAGAACAAATTAGAAAAGTTTCCGAGTCTCACAAAAAAAATTGGAGATACCAGTGGGATATCAATGAAGCCCGTAAAATGGTTTTAAGAACTCATACTACTTGTGTCACCATTAAACATTTAGCCGAAAACAAGCCTGATGAGGCACGAATTTTTTCATTGGGGCGTGTGTTTAGAAATGAAAAAGTTAGCTACAAGCATCTTGTTGAATTTAATCAAATAGAGGGCATTGTTGTTGGAAAAGATGCTAATTTGAGAAATTTAATGGGAATTCAAAGAGAATTCTACAAGCGAATTGGAATTACTAAAATCAAATTTTGGCCAACTTTTTTTCCATATACTGAACCATCTCTCCAAACTATGGTTTACAATGAAAAATTAGGAAAATGGATTGAATTATTTGGAATGGGAATTTTTAGACCTGAAGTTACTAAGCCTTTAGGGATAACTAAGCCTGTTTTAGCTTGGGGTGGCGGTATTGAAAGAATTGCTATGTTAAAGTATGGTTTAACTGATGTGAGAGAATTTTATAATAATGATTTGGGCTGGTTAAGGAGTAACACAAAATGCCAGTAATTGCACTTTATTATTCTAGACTTCAAAAGTTAGTTGGCAAAGTTTCAAAAAAACAAATTTCTGAGTCATTGCCATTTCTTGGATTGGATGTAGAATCTGAAGATGAGAAAACTGTTCGAGTTGAGTATAGTCCTAATCGGCCTGATTATTCTACTGATTTTGGAATTGCACTTGGATTGCAAGGATTACTTGGAATCAAAACAGGTGCAATAAAACTTAAAATAAAAAAATCTAACCAATACAAAATTAATGCAACCCCTTCAGTTTCAAAAATTCGCCCATATGTGACTGGAATAATTGCAAAAAATGGAAAAATTAACGGTGATGTTCTTGAGCAGCTTATACAAATGCAAGAAGATCTTCATATGGGGATTGGAAGGAAAAGGAAGAAATCGTCCATTGGTATTCATGACTTGAATAAAATTTCTTTTCCTCTACTCTATACCACAACAACTAGAAACCATAATTTTGTTCCACTGAATTCTGAAAAGGAACTTTCAGTTTCTGAAATTATTCGTGATACTCAAACAGGTAAGGATTACGGTAATCTTCTTGGACAATCTACTCAGGTACCAATAATTGTGGACTCAAATAAAAAAACAGTTTCTTTTCCTCCAATTATTAATGCCGCAATAACTACTGTTACCACAAAAACTAAACATCTCTTTGTTGAGGTAACAGGAATCAATAAAGACGATGCTGAAGATATGCTTTCGGTTGTTGCAACTATTTTGCAAAGTGCTGGATTTGCCTTAGAACGTATTCAAATTTCTGGCGCAAAAAATTCTTCACCTAAACTTCAAGAAAAGAAAATGGTTGTTAACTCTTCTTTGATTAATCAAACTCTTGGTCTAAATCTTACCACTTCAAAAATTATTTCGTCGTTAAAAAAATCTAGACTTGATGCAGTCTCTAGAGGAAAAAATATTGTCTGCACAATACCTGCTTATAGATTTGACATCTTTGGTCCAATGGATTTAGTTGAAGAAGTTGCTTTAGGTTATGGAATTCAAAATTTTGAGCCTACTGTATCTCCATCTCAAACTATTGGTCAAACTAATCCTGTCTCTCTTCAATTGAAATCTTTAGATCAAGTTATGATTGGATTGGGATTTCTTGAGGCATTGAATTCCAGTTTGAGTAGCAAGCGTGTCTTGTATGATATGACTAATAGAGATTCTAAAAAAATTATTTCTGTACTTGATTCAAAAAGCCAGGAACATACCATTCTACGTGATTCTATATTCCCTGGCTTGATTGAAAATCTTTCAAGAAACATACATGCATCTTATCCCCAAAAAATATTTGAAACTGGAAGTATTTTCAATTTAGATAATCCTGTATCTGAAAAAACTAATCTTGCTGTTGTCAGTGCACATAAAGATGCAAATTTTACTGAAATTAAATCTGTGTTGGAAACTGCATTAAAAATTGGATTTGGAATTCAAATTGAAACTAAAACTGCAATTAATCCTAGTTTCAAAAATGGTCATTGTGCAAATGTTATTTTTAATAAAAATATTATTGGAATCATTGGTGAAATTGATTCTCAAATTATTGATGATTATAAAATTCGTGTACCTGTAGTTGGATTTGAAATTTCACTTTCTGATTCCATTTTTAAGTGAATTTAGATACTAATCGCAAAATTAATTTTATTAGATATTTTCACATTTTCAATGTTTTTTAGTAGGATGTCTAATATGATAAAACGCCCAAGAGCAGCCACGCAAACGGAATAGGATGACGCTGATCGTAATCGATACCAATGATTTCTAATTCACCCAGGTGTGGTACATTATGGGCAACCCCGGTTTCAGAACGTAATGAGGCGTATGGCTATGTCCAATGAAATTTTGCGAGTCAGAACCGGGGAACATTTAATGTGTTCAAAAACCATTAAACGTTAGTTACAAACAAAATATTTTGATGGTAAACTATTGGTTAGCAAAACAAGAACCTAGTGGGCCTAGAGGATATAGTTTTGAACAACTAAAAAAAGATAAGACTACTGTTTGGGACGGTGTTCATAATAATTTAGCACTAAAACATATGCGAGAAATGAAATCTGGTGATTTGATTTTGTTTTACCATACTGGTAAGGAAAGACAAGCAGTGGGAATAATGCAAATTACTTCAAAACCTTATCCAAATCCAAAAGAAGACGTTGAGCGTTTTATTGTAGTTGATGTAAAATATAAAAAAACTCTAAAACGACCTGTAACGTTAACTGAAATAAAAATCAATAAAAAATTTAAAGACTGGGAACTTGTTAGAATTTCAAGATTATCTGTAATGCCTGTACCTAAATCTATTTGGGATGAAATTTTAAAAATTTCTCAAGAATAATTGTAATCGGTTTATTGATATAGTAGAATTATCTTATTATTGTATGGCAACAGCTTATGTTTTGATAAACTGTGAACTAGGTTCTGAGGAAGCTATTATTCAGCAACTAAAGGGCTTAGACGGTGTTAAGGAAGTTCATGGAACTTTTGGTGCATACGATATTTTGGCCAAGATCGAATCTGATACAGTTGAAAAACTACGAGAAACAATTACGTGGAAAATTAGGAAAATTGAAAAGATTCGCTCTACTTTGACCCTTATGGGTATCGAAGGTCAAACATAGATTTTCTTTTTTTTAATCATGCTTTTACATTTTATTTTTGTTGTGAAAGAGGAAGATCTTGAGAAGAAAAAAAATGAATTTGAATATATCAAAAAAATGGCCCAATTTTACAAAGTATGGATTAATGAAAATTTTGGAATAGATTATGAAATTAAATGTGATGAATTAATTACAAAACCCAGAAGTATTTTTCAGAAACTTGATACACATACACTTGTACGTGATCATGAGCAACGAGGAAAAGACACTTATCATTTTTACTTAACTCATTTTAAACCTCTGTGGACTGATTGCACCTGTGAAGGGTATCACGCAGAAAATTTTGGAATGATATTTTGGCAATCTCCTAAAGAATCTTCAGACATTTTATTTTTAGCAGAAAAAAATTGTACAACTGTTTCACATGAAATTCTTCATGAAATGTTGAGACTTAAAGGAAATAGAAAATACATTCATGAAGTTCATGATGTTTGGACAAAACATTTCTATGATCAATTAGAATTTCAGCAATACGGTGAAAACTTTCAAAACACTGATGGTAAACCTATGTTTTTAACTATGGATATTAGTAAATTCACAAATTAATTTTTTTTAAAATATCAGCACTTAGTAACTGAATAAATATTGTTTTCAAAGTTTGCAATTTTAAAATCTAATTTATTTTCAGGATCATTATCTCTTGATTTACTTAATTCTGCAAGATCTTCTAGTGCTTCTTTTCTAAAACCTACTGATGAGCCATACACCGCATCTGTTAGCATTGTTCCGTGATCTCCTTTTTTAATATCATCTACCATTTCATAAAATCTGTCTGTTTCTTTTTTATTAACTGGATTTCCTGTTGCTTTGTTATGTGCTAATGAAATATACATTCCATTATTTTTTACTGCAACGAGAACTTTATGATCTTTGCCTGTTGCACCTGGTATGGTCTCATTTACTAATACTTCACATTTATGATACATACTTGAAACATATGCAAAAAATCTATACTGTGCATATTTGCCTGCACCGTCTTCTTCACAATCTACGAAGACTTTATGCAGTAGATGTAAAGCATCATCATTCATGCTTTGTAATCTGTCATCAATTCTGCCTCTCTCAAGTAATTCTGATTTGCATTCCTTGGCAATTAGAACTAAAATAAAATCTGGTAAATTATAATTTTTAAGAGCCGCAACAAATGATCCTGCTTGTGACATTCCAAATTTTGGAAATCCCTTATTGACCATTATTGTAGTACTCCTTTAAATAATTTTGAATTTATTGACACCGCATTATAAAGCTGGAGTTAGCTTATAATTGTTGAGCATTAATCTGGATATTTTGATATTTTTTTCTATTTTTAAATTGTAAATATTAAATTCAGGGAGAATTTTCTATATATCATGGTAATTGCTACTAGTCCTGAACTTGTTTCTAATGTTTATCTAAAATTAAAAGAAAATATTGTAAAGTTTAGAAATGTTGTGGGACGACCTCTTACACTTACTGAAAAGATTCTATCTGGACATTTTAATGAAATTAACGAACAAAATTTTGAGGGTGGAAAGGATTATGTTTTTCTTAAACCTGACAGGGTTGCTTTACAAGATGTTACTGGACAAATGGTGATGCTACAATTCATGCAAGCTCAATTAAAACAAACATCGCTACCAACCACTGTTCATTGTGATCATTTGATCCGTGCAGAAGTTCAAGGTGACGTTGACATGAAGGTTTCATTGGATGAAAATAGCGAAGTCTTTAAATTTTTACAATCTGCATGTGCAAAATATGGATGTGGATTTTGGAAACCAGGTGCAGGAATTATACATCAAGTAGTTTTAGAAAACTATGCATTTCCTGGCGGCTTAATGATTGGAACTGATTCACATACTCCTAATGCTGGTGGTCTTGGAATGATAGCAATAGGTGTTGGAGGCTTAGACGCTGCAGAAACTATGGCTGGATTACCTTGGGAATTACTTTATCCAAAAAGAGTTGGTATAAAATTAATTGGTAAACTTGATGGTTGGACTGCACCTAAAGATATTATTTTAAAAGTTGCTGAAGAACTAACTGTTTCTGGTGGGACAAATGCCATTGTTGAATATTTTGGCCCTGGTACGGAATCCATCAGCTGTACTGGTAAAGCTACTATCACAAATATGGGTGCAGAAATTGGTGCTACTTGTTCTATATTTCCTTATGATGAAAGGATGGAAACTTATCTAAAATATACTGACAGAAAAGAAATTGCAGAACTTGCAAATCAAAATAAAGAATTACTAGTTGCAGATCCTGAAGTTGAATCTAATCCTGAAAAATTCTTTGATAAGGTAATTGAAATTAATTTGTCTACTTTGGAGCCCCATATTGCTGGACCTCATACTCCTGACTTAGCAAGATCCATATCTAACCTTGCTGACGACGTGTCTTCTAATGACTATGTAGATCCAATATCTGTTGCGTTAATTGGAAGTTGTACTAATTCTTCGTATGAAGATATGTCTAGGGCAGCTAGTTTAGCTGAACAAGCAAAATCTAAAGGAATTAAATCTAAAATCCCACTACTTGTAACTCCTGGGTCTGAGCAAATTAGAGGCACTATTGAACGAGATGGTCAAATGGATTCTCTAAAAGATATTGGAGCGACTGTTTTGGCTAATGCTTGTGGTCCGTGTATTGGTCAGTGGAATAGACCTGAATTAGAAAAAAATGAAAAAAATTCTATTATAACTACATTCAACAGAAATTTTCCTGGACGAAACGATGGACAGAGAACCACGCTGAATTTTATTGGTAGTCCTGAAATGATTATTGCATTAGCATTGGGTGGTAGATTATCTTTTAATCCTATCAAAGATTATCTTACTGCATCTGATGGAAGTAAATTTAAACTAGAACCTCCAAAAATTGCACCTGAAGTTCCTGAGGATGGATTTATGATACCTGATGGTATTTTTGTTGAACCACCTGTTGATTCAAATAATGTTGAGGTGATTATTGATCCTAATAGTAAACGTCTACAACGTCTACAACCATTTAACAAATGGAGTGGTGATGACTATGTTGAACTTCCAATAATGGTTAAGGCAAAAGGAAAGTGTACTACTGATCATATCTCTCCTGCTGGCGCATGGCTATCTCTTAGAGGCCATTTGGATAATCTTAGTGATAACATGTTGTTAGGTGCTGTTAATGCTTTTAATGATGAAGTTGGAAACGGAAAAAATATTTTAAATAATTTGGTTGAACCTTTTTCAAAAATTGCTAGACAATACAAACAACAAAAAATGAACTGGGTAATTATTGGGGATAATAATTATGGTGAAGGAAGTAGCAGAGAACACGCTGCTATGACGCCTCGTTATTTGGGATGTGTTGCAGTTATAACAAAAAGTTTAGCAAGAATTCATGAAACAAATTTGAAAAAGCAAGGTGTGTTAGCATTGACTTTTAATGAACCAAATGATTATGAAAAAATTTGTGAAGATGATAAAATCAGTTTAATTGATTTAGATAATTTGAAACCTGAAAAACAAGTTACTTGTATTATTACTCATAACGATGGAAATAAAGAAGAAATTCAACTAAATCACTCTTATAATAAATTACAAATTGAATGGTTTAGACAGGGTTCTGCCTTAAACGTTCTAAGCAATAAAAAATAACATTCTAAGTGGGCCCGATCGGATTTGAACCGACGATCGATGGTTTTGGAGACCATCGCCCTACCAGGCTAGGCTACGAACCCACAAGAATCGAAACAATTTGCTTGAATTTTAACTTATTTTTAACCAAGATTTATTTGCAATAATCGCTAATTCTATATTGTTAAGCAATTATGGCCAAACCCATTTATTTTCTATTAGGAGCGATTCCCGTAATTGCTGCAATATTACTTGCACTTCCACTCGTAACAAAAAATGAGATTCCTATGTCTGCTACAAATTCTTTTGATAAAATTGAAATTGAGTATACTAAACATCAATTAAAAAAAATATCTAATGGCATTGCTGAGAGGACTGGTTCCCAAAAAACTGAAATTCTTTTAATAAAAAATGATGGAGAAATTAAATACACTATAACTGAAAAAGGATATCCTCAACCTGACATTAAATCAAAAATAGATGAAAAAAAATTGAATAAAATTAAAGCTCTCATAAAAGAAACCGGTTTCATTGCAATAGAGCCTAATTCTTTTTCAGTTTTAGAAAATGTGAAAGATTATCAAAAATCTTCAGTTAAGATTACTCTTAACGGACGTGTTAATCAAATTCATTGGCCTGAATCCAATGCAACATCTGATTTTATCCCGCCCATAATTACCATGGTGGAATCTGAATTAGATAAAATAATGTCTGAAATTAGTGAATAGGTACAAATAGCCTTGAGGAAAAATTAGAGTATGTTACCACTATCTGGTGAACGAATTGATGCTAAAGGAATACTTTCTGAAAAATTGGATTCTATTGATACAATACGTGGTTCAAGTAGATTGAAGCGTGGTTTTGCTCATATGCAAAAAAATGGTGTTGTAATGGATGTCACAAATGTTGAACAAGCATTAATCGCACAAGAGGCTGGCGCAGTTTCTGTTATGGTTTTAGATAAACTTCCATCTGAAGTTAGAAAAGCTGGTGGAGTTGCACGTACAGCAAGCATAAAAATTATTGAAGAAATTATGGATTCTGTTACCATTCCCGTAATGGCCAAATGTAGAATTGGACATGTGAGCGAAGCATTAGTGTTACAAGAAACTGATGTTGACATGATTGATGAATCTGAAGTTTTAACTCCTGCAGATGAGTTACGTCATATTTGGAAATGGGATATTACTACACCTGTTGTTAATGGTGCACGTTCATTGGCAGAAGCTTTGAGAAGAATTGAGGAAGGCGCATCAATGATAAGAACAAAGGGTGAACCTGGAACTGGAAATGTTGCAGAAGCTATTACTCATATTAAAAAAGTTAATGACGAATTAAGAACAATAAAATCAATTTATGATTCTGGTGACAATCAAGATTTAGTTCGAATCTCTAGAGAATTCAAAGTGTCATATGATATTGTAGAGCAAACAGCAAAACTTGGAAGATTACCTGTAGTAAATTTTGCAGCAGGTGGAATTGCAACCCCTGCAGATGCAGCATATTTGATGTCCCTTGGATGTGATGGTATCTTTGTCGGTTCAGGAATTTTTAGTGCTGATGATGCACAACAAAGAGCAAATGCAATTGTTTTAGCAACTACTTTTTGGAATGAATCTGATAAAGTTAAGGAAGCCCAAAAAATGATTGATGAAAGACAATCTATTCATGGTTTAGATGTTAAAACATTAGATTTACGTATGCAAGATAGAGGTGGTGCAGCATGAGTCTTACTTTTGGTGTTTTATCCATACAAGGTGACGTACTTGAAAATATTTTATCTGTAAAGGCCGCAATTGATGCATTAGGTATTGATGCAACTGTTGCTGCTGTTAAAACTTCTGATGAAATTTCTAAAGTAGATGGTCTTGTAATTCCAGGTGGTGAGAGCACCACTATTGGACAACTTTCTAAGTTTAACGGTTCACTAAAAATTTTAAAAGAAAAAATTGAACAGGGTATGCCTGTATTGGGAATATGTGCAGGAATGGTATTGTTGTCTAACAACGCCAACGATAAAGTTGTAGGAAAAATTGATCAACCCCTTCTAAATATTTTAGATATTAAATTAGAGAGAAATTCTTTTGGACGTCAACGACAATCTTTTGAGTCTAATATTTCCCTAAATTCTATTGGCATTTCTAAGTTTAATGGTGTATTCATAAGAGCTCCATCAATTTCTGATGTCGGTTCTGATGTAGAAGTTTTATCTAAATTTAATGAAAAAATTATTGCTGTAAAAAAGAATAATGTAATTGGAGTTGCATTTCATCCTGAATTAACCAGTGATATTTCACTTCACAAATATTTTGTAAATCTTGCAAATACTCTGAAAAATTAAATTGTTAAAATAACCGATTTTATTTCTATATGATTTTGGCACTAGATTGTTTGTTTGTTACTGATTAAATATCATGAAATCTAAAGTTTTTCATGGTAGAACAAATTACAACAGGCTCTATAGCACCATATTTTGAACAGTTCTTTGAACAAATCAAAAGTGTTCATCCAAAAATTGACACTGAACTCTTAATACGAGTAATGCTGTTTGAGATAAATTTGAAGAAATATGTTGGTCCCGACATTCCACATGTTCATCTTGATGTAACATATGAAAAAGGTGTAGATCTCCACATAAAACAAGAGGAAGCCAGAGATAAATTTCCAATAGAAATTTCTACTAACAAGTGGGGAGATGGAGTTATCTTCTCAGGTTTGATGGGAATCAGACATATTGAAAAAGTCTGTGCAGACCCGCAAATTGTTAAAGTAACTGGTACTGCAACTCCAAGACATAACTGATTTTTATTTTTATAATAAAAATTATTTTTTCATTTTTATTTTAAATTATTGTTTGGAAAATTTAATTTTAATTCGCATTGTATCGTTAATAATTTTTATAACGTTTTCAATTATTTTTGAATCCATTGTAAAGAATCCTCTAAATTTATCATTACCTAGATCTTCTGCAACTAAACCAAATGGACCGTCTTCCCCTCTTGTGACTACAATCCACATTTTTTCAATATTAGTATCTAAACAACTTAGAATTTCTGCTGTAGCTGGAACTGAATCTGGTGGAATCAAAAATGGATCATCAAAACCTCCTATTATCCACGCATGAGGAATTTTTTTCAAAATTTCTGTATATCGTTTTTGTACATATTTGTATAATGCTTCAGTTTCAAATGTAGCTAGTAATGGAGCATAATTTTTTACTGCATATGCTTCGATATCCATGCTTAATCTGTAAAGATCCTCTCTTTTAGCCTCAAAATTGACAAATTCATGTTTTCTAAAGTCCTCTAATGTGGATAATCCTGAATCAGTTGTGACATCCTTTAGCTTATCTTTTGGTAACTCTGGACATTGAATTTTTAATTCTTCTGTGAAACTTTTGTACTGTTTACTCAATAATGAAAAAATCTTTTTCAGCTATTATAATATTAATCTCATAATTTTCCTAGTGCCAATTTAGTTTATGATCAAAATTTAATCTAGCAAATTGTGCATTGATTTTAAATCTTTTTCAAATGGTTTTAGCGTTTCTGGAATTTCAATTTTAATTGAATCTTTTAATGACAGATTTTGAGATTTTTTTTCATTCCAAACTTTGGAATTGAATTCTGATATTTGTTTGGTGATTTCTGTTTGCTCTTCTATGTTTTCAACATCAACTTGTTTTTCTTTATGTATACTTTCATTTGAATACAATATTTTCCAAAGATGTTCTGTAATGAATGGCGTAATTGGAGCTAATAATTTTAAAATTGTTGCCAATGTTTTGTGAAGTGTGAATATTGCACCATCTCTTTCTTCATCTGAAAAATTAATTCCGTATGCTCTAGCTTTGACCATTTCAATATAATGTGCTGCAAATACGTTCCAAGTGAACTCTCTAATTGCAATTGCAGGAATAAAGAAATTATACTCTTCATACCCCTTTTTACACTCTTTTACTAACTTGTCTAGTTCAGATAAAATCCATTTATCTGAAGGATTTGTGATTCCTGCATCAATTACTGGAAAACTAGATAAAAATCTGGAAACATTCCATAATTTGCTTAAAAATTTTCTAGTTGATTCGATTTTTTGTTCATTACATCTAAAGTCATATCCGTGATTAATCTCACTTGCACTCCAAAATCTAAAAGTGTCTGCACCTAATTTTTCAATTACTGGTAATGGATCTATTGCATTTCCTTTACTTTTACTCATTTTCATTCCTTTTTCATCTAAACCGTACCCCATTACCCAAGCCTTGGACCATGGTTTTTCCCCTGTTAATTCTTCACATCTCAATAACGTATAGTATAGCCATGTTCTCACAATGTCTTTTGCTTGCGGCCTAATCGATGCTGGATAAACCTTTTTGAAAAATTCCTCATCTTTTCCAAATTTACTAATGAAAAGTGGTGATACGCTGGAATCCATCCATGTGTCAAATGTTCTTTCTTCACCGATAAACTCTGTAGATTTACATTTTGTACAATTTGCTATTGGACATTTTTGATTCCAAGGTCTGTAATATTTTCCTGGTTCTGGAACATGTGGCTCTGAACATTTTTTACAATACCAAATTGGAATTTCAGTACCATAAAATCGTCTTCTTGAAATTGGCCAATCGATATTAATTGATTCTAACCAATTCATCAAAATTTGCTTGTGCATTGTAGGATGAAATGTAATTTCTTCTCCTACTTTTTTCATTTTTTTAACTTTTTCTTTTTGTTTAAGATAATACTCTTCCATTGGTATTATTTCAATTGGAGCTTTGCTTCTTTCTGAAATTGGGGTTCTATGAATAATGTCTTCAATTTTTTCAACAAATCCTCCTGTCTCTAAATCTTCTATAATTTTTGTTCTTGCTTGTTTTGGTTTCAAGCCTGCATATTCACCTGCAACTTCTGTCATTCTTCCATTTAGTCCAATTGCGATTATTTCTTCTAATTGTAATTCTCTAAATAATGCAACATCATTTTGATCACCATAACTACATACCATTACTGCCCCTGATCCGAATTCTTGTTTAGCTGAATTATGAGTTATCAATTCTACTTCTGCATTGGTGATTGGAACAATTATTTTTTTACCGATATATTTTGAGTATCTCTCATCTTCTGGATTAACAATAATTGTTCTACATGCGCAAAGTAACTCCGGTCTTGTACTCGCAATAATTATTTCCTGATCTGTATCTTTTATTTTAAATTTCATATAAACTAATTTTGTTTGTATGTCTTCATGGGTTATTTCTGCATCAGCAATGGTAGTTCCTGAAATCCAATCATAATTGTTGGGTCTATTTGCAAGATACACTTGACCTTTTTTCCATAAGTCAATGAATGTTGATTGCGTTAGTGTTCTATATTCTTCAGAATCTGTTCTATAGTAATTTGCAAAATCTCCGCTAATTCCTAAACTTTTCATAATTAGAATCATTTCTGCTTCTAAATCATCTAAAGCATTTTCACATAGACCTAGAAACTCATTCCTATCTGTTTCTCTCATTCTAATTTTGTGCTTTTTTTCTGTATACAGCTCTACTGGTAATCCGTTTCTGTCTATGCCTATTGGAAAATATACGTTTTTTCCAGCCATTCTTGCAGTACGTGCAATCATGTCTATTTGAGAATAATGCGCTGCTGCACCTATGTGCCATGGTCTGCCTGATGGATATGGTGGCGGTGTGTCTATTGTGAAGTTATTTTCTTTAGGTGTAAAATCATAAATTTTATCTTCTTCCCATTGTTTTAGAATATTTTTTTCTAATTCTGGATTCCATGCTTTTTCTGATATTTTTGACTCCATTTTTTATCTTTCAATATTGGAAATTATGTGAGATCCTTTGTTGTATCCTTCGTAGATGTAAACCCCTACTGCTTCTACATTTGCTGGCATTTTTGGAACTAATAATTTTATGATTTCACTTGATAAATTTTCAACTGTAGCTTCTCCTTCCAAAAGATACGTTGTATCTTTTGGAACTTGCAGATCAAACATTCCTTTTGGTCCCTCGAAATTAATTTCATAATGGGAATCGTCCTCTTTTTTTAGATATTTTCTATTGATGAAAAATTTATGATCAAATTCGTTCACGACTTCTTTAATGATTTTTTTTGCTATTCCAAAATCAACCAGTAAATTATTTTTCATTTGACCCACCAGTTCTACCATAACTGATGATGTATGTCCGTGTAGAATTGAACATTTTTCAACTAATGGGAGTATGTGTGCATAGTCAAATGAAAATGATGCGTCTTCTAAAAATATCGATCCTGTTTGAGGTGTTTTATCATAAAATACTATGTCTTGTAATTCTTTAATCTGTGCAACATATTTTGCATGTCCAATTGCCATAATTTTTTTTTCAGGAAAATCTTCTTTAAGTTGTTTATATTTTTCAATATCCTTATCGTTATCGATTACTTCGATTAACCCCTTTTCTGTTTTAAAATCAATTTTTACTTTAGTTCCATTTTTTAGTGTAATTTCATGATTGTAATCGTAATCATTTTCTAAAAATGCTAGCATTTGTGCTACAGTTAACTCTGTTCTGGTTTTTAGCAAATTTCCCTTTTTGTCTATATACTTAAAATCTGAATCTAAAATTGTAGGGCTTGCAGTCATGTGACCTTTTTTCATTATGGATATAATATAAATTCTGTAATGATCTGATTGGACATAATTTTTTTTACACTAAACTAATGAATTTAAAATTCTAGCAAGGTTGACATCATTTTTTGTAATTCCGCCTGCATCATGCGTTGTTAATTCTATTGTAATTCTATTGTATACATTAAACCATTCTGGATGATGGTTCATTTTTTCAATTTCCATAGCTGCTCTAGTCATAAAACCAAATGCTTGGTTGAAATTATCAAATTTAAATTCTTTGTGTAGTTTATTATTTTTTATACTCCATTCTGATAATTTTTTTAACTCTTCCACTATTTCCAATTCTGATAATCTCATCATGCTGTTTTGCTGTTATTGTTAGATTAAAAGATTGATGAATTGCATATTTTCTTAATTTCTTTATTTTTACCATAATTTTCCTTGCATTTCTAAAATTAATTTTATATCTTTTGAAATTGTATCTATTGTATCTAAATCATAATTTGCATTTGTAAAATTTATGGATGTAAAAGTAGCGCCCTCAAAATTTGTATATCTTAAATTCACTCCACTTAGATTTGCATTTTTTATTTCCGCATTTCTTAAATCTGCATAAAATAAATCTGCTCCGCTAATGTTTGCATTTGTAAGATCAACACCATACAAGTCAGTATCCCAAAGTTTTGCATTTGAAAGATTTACATTTTGTAAATCTGCTCCTCTTAATTTTACATTAAATAATATTGTGTCACTTAAATCTGCACCACTTAAATCTGCACCACTTAAATTTGCATTATGTATGTCTCTATTTTTAAGATTCACTCCACTTAGATTTGTATTTGATAAATTCCTTCCAATTAATTCTTCATAATCAAAATTAACTTTTGACAAATTTCTTTTTTTAAAAATATCTTTTGGCTCCATTTTATTTTCCAGTGAGATATTTCGTTATTATTGTGTTTATGGCTATTTTCTCTCTATTGCACATAGTTTATGGAAATATATGTAAAATTAATTCTATCCTTTAATGTGAGTGATATGGATTTCCTGAATCAGACATTATTAAAAAATATCAAAAATTCTATTTCTGAGATAGTGCCAAAAAAGAAAATAGGTGTTGCTTTTTCTGGAGGCGTTGATAGTACATTAGTTTCAAAAATTTGTTCAGATATGGGCTTTGATGTTGTTTTGCTTACTATTGGGTTTTCCGAATCACATGACATTTTATTTTCTAAAGAAGTTAATGAATTTCTAAAATACCCGCATCATATTTTAGAAATTGATGGTGAAACATTTCCTACAATTACTTCTAACATTCGTAATGTGATTGATACTGATAATTTATCTTGGAATGAAAACTGTATTGCTTTTCATTATGTATCTAAACTTGCAAAAAGTTTGAATCTTGATACTGTGATTACTGGTAACGGTATAGATGAATTATTTTGTGGATATAATGTATATCGTGAAGCTTTTTCTGGAGGTGAAATTCGAATTAATGAGGTTATGGGATTGAAATTAGATAATGAATTAAAAATGATGAAGGCTGTAAATACAGTTGCTTCAGAATTTAATGTAAAAATTCTACAACCTTTACTGTCTGCACCGTTCATAGAGTATGCAAAAACTGTTCCTATTTCTGAAAAAATTCATAGTTCTGATGACTTATTTCGTAAACATATCATACGTAAATTAGCTAGTGATGTAGGTGTTCCAGAAATTTCTTGCACTAAAAGAAAAAAAGCATTACAATATGGTTCTAAAATTCATAAATCTTTAATAAAAATTAGATAAATTTTTTTATTGTTTTCTGAACTGATTTTTCAACATTGCTAATTATTTTGGGTGATGCTCCTAGATGTTTTTCTGGTGCAAAAATTGAATCTATTTCCTTATTTGTTAATTTTGAAGAGAATGCTTTATCGTTTTTAATTGCATCTTTGTAGAACATTCCCTTGTCATTTGCCTCAAATGCAACTCTTTGTACATCCCTATAGGCTACAAATCTTGGAATGCCTTTTTTGATGAGTGCCTCCAAAACAAATTCTGCAAATATTTGTCCTTTTGTAATGTATAGGTTATCTACAATTCTTTTTTCATTTACCATTAAATTTGATACAATTCTGGTCATTGTTTCTAACATTTCATCAACTAAAATTGAGACTGTTGGAATTACAAATCTTTCATTAGCTGAATTTGAAAGATCCCTTTCATGCCATAGTGGAATATTTTCAAATGCAACTGCAACTTGACTTCTTACTAATTTGGATAATGATGTTACTCGCTCACTCTTTATTGGATTTCTTTTCACTGGAACTGCGCTACTTCCCATTTGCCCTTTTTTGAATTGCTCTGCAACTTCTCCGATTTCAGTTCTTTGTAAATTTCTAATTTCTATTGCAATTTTTTCTAATGTTGTACCAACTAATGCTAACTCAAATACATATTCGGCATATCTTTCTCTAGGAACAACTTGCGTTGTAACTTCTGCTGGAAATAATTTTAATCTTTTTGCAGATCTTCTTTGTACTTCTAGTGCCTCTGCGCCCATTAAAGAACCAGTTCCTACAACTCCTAATGTTTTACAAATCAAAATTCTTTTCTTTATTTCTTCAATTCGCTCTACATGTTTTGCCATTTCTGCAGCCCAGTTAGCAAATTTTAATCCAAATGAAATTATGCTGGCATGTTGTCCGTGTGTTCTGCCTACTGCCGGTATCTTTGCATATTTTGTAGCTTTTTTTGCAAGGATTGATGCCATTTTTGCAACTTTGGGTTCAATGATTTGCAATACATCTCTCATTTGCATTGAATTACTTGTATCAACTAAATCGTTACTTGTAAGGCCATAATGGATCCAAGGTCTTGCACTTTTGGAACATTTTTCGCTAAGTGATTCTACTAGTGCTGCTGTGTCATGATCACTTTTTGCTTCTAACTGTTTGATTCTTTTTGCAGTGATTTTTCCTGACATTGCGGCTCTGTGAATCTCTTTACCTATACTTTTTGAAATAATTCCTATTTCACTTTGGGAGATGGCAGCAGCTCCTTCAATTTCTAACTGATAATCGATTTTTTTTTGTTCACTAAAAATTTCCATCATTTCTTTGGTACCGTAACGACCATTATCAATAGGTAAAATTGCCAACATTTTGCTATCTGTATATTAGAAAATAAATCTACTTGTTTTTCTATCTATTTTTGCGATCATTATGTGATTGATCTCTATTACTGGGTATTTTTTGATTGAAATTTTTAAGTTATTTTTGTTTTATTCCGGTATCTGATAATACCCATTCTAGTGCTTTCAAATAACCTTGTTTAAAATTTTTTTCATCAATTGCCCAATCTGGATTTCCTCTTAATTCTGCAAGTAATTGATTTGCTTTTTCTGTAATTATTGCTTTGTCTAACATATTTTGAACTAAATTCTTCTTGATTTAAAATTATTCTTAGAATGCCTATGATGATTTAAATTGGATTGAAAGAAAATCCTACCAATACTTATGTCATCAAGCATGCCAAAAAAAATTGGAGAAAATCAGTATCAGATAGATGCTGATCCAAATCTTGGAATGAAAGTTCCAGTGAAAATTTATGCTGATGAACCATTATTACAAAAAATGTTATCTGATAGAACTATCATGCAGGCTCGAAATGTTGCTTCTATTCCTGGTATTGTTAGTCATAGTGTTGTTTTGCCTGATGGCCATGAGGGATACGGTTTTCCTGTAGGTGGAGTTGCAGCTATGGATGCTGAAGAAGGAATGATTAGCCCAGGTGGTGTTGGTTATGATATTAATTGTGGGGTGAGATTACTTCGTTCAAATTTAACTGAACAAACAGTTCGTTCTAAATTAAAAGATTTAGTTAATGATTTGTTTAGTTCTATTCCTTCTGGAGTTGGTTCTAAAGGTGCAGTTAGACTTACTAATTCAGAACTTGATGAAGTTTTAGTAAATGGTGTTAACTGGGCAATTGATCATGGATATGGTTCATCCGATGATTCTGATGTTTGTGAAGAAAATGGTAAAATATCTGGCGCCGATCCAAACAAAGTTTCTGACAAAGCAAGAAAAAGAGGTGCGCCTCAACTTGGAAGTCTTGGTTCCGGAAATCATTTTCTTGAAATTCAAAAAGTTGCAGAAATACATGATGAAGAAGCTGCAAATAGAATGGGAATCAAAGAAGGAACAATTACGGTTTTAATCCATTGTGGGTCTAGGGGATTTGGCCATCAGGTTTGTAGTGATTATCTTCGAGTTGCAGAGCAGGCTATGGAAAAATATAATATCAATCTACCTGATAGGGAACTTGCATGTGTCCCGAATACTTCTGAAGAGGGCGAATCTTATAGAAAAGCAATGTTTGCAGCACTAAATTATGCATGGAGTAACAGACAAATGATTACTCATTGGACTCGAAAATCTTTTGAACGTGTGTTTAATCAAACAGAATCTGATCTTGATATGAAATTAGTTTATGACGTTGCACATAATATCGCAAAGGTGGAAAAGCATAATGTTGGTGGTGAAGAACGAAAATTAGTTGTTCACAGAAAAGGTGCAACTAGAGCATTTCCATCAAATCGTGATGAAATTCCATCTAAATACAGAGATCTAGGTCAACCTGTTTTAGTTCCTGGTTCTATGGGTACTTCAAGTTGGATTTTACTTGGAAAATCTAATTCTATGGATTTGAGTTTTGGTTCTACTGCTCATGGCGCTGGAAGAACTATGTCTAGATCAAAGGCTAGACGTAATTATACTGAAGATTATGTAAAAAAATCTCTTAACGATAAAGGGGTATTTATCAAAGCATTAACTCGAGATGGCGTTGTAGAGGAAACACCTGAGGCTTACAAGGATGTTGACGCTGTAGTTAATGTTTCACATAATTTGGGAATTGCTAGCAAAGTTGCAAAATTAGTGCCTATAGGAGTGATTAAAGGTTGAGTGAAGATGATTCTGAACTTCAAAGATTACAAGCTAAGCGTTTAGCTGAAATGCAAAAAAATATTTCTTCACGAGAAACTGCTGAAGATACCGTCGAACCAACTAAAGAAAAAATTGTTAACCCTAGAGATGTATTGATTAAACAACTAGGATTTAGGGGCTTGGAAGTTTTAACAAATGCTGAATCTCAATTCCCAAATGAAACTAAAACTGTAATTGATAAATTACATGAATTAATTACCAACGGTGAGATTACTGATATTCTTGATGGTGGAAAGCTGTTGGGATTATTTCGTTCAATTGGATTAAGTGTAAGGATGGATACAAAAATTAACATTCAACAAGATGGAAAATTTGTATCTTTAACTGACAAGCTTAGCAATGCATCTGATGAAGATGATGATGCATAATGAACATTACTTTAGAGATTGGAACTAAAAATTATCTTGATGACTTACTCTGCATAAAAAAACACCTTTCTCATATGGAGAGTCTTTTGAACTGTTATGCAGGCTATACCTTTAGTGAACCATCCTCAAAATTTGGTTGGACTTTTTTCAAATTAGAATTTAAATCTAATTTTCAAATTAGTATTTCTGAAAAATTTTCCGACATTCTTGTAAGATATCAATTAAATGACGATGCGGGAAAATTTACCAAATTCATGAGTGATTACTTTGTTGCACGAGGTTGTAATGTGAAAATAAATCCAGTTAACTAGACTCTTCTTCCTCTTTTTCCACCTTTCTTTCTAGTGGTATCATGAGGGATAGGTGTGACGTCGTCGATTCTTCCAATTTTAAATCCGCCTCTTGCTAATGCTCTGATTGCTGCTTGTGCACCTGGTCCTGGAACTCTTGAACCAACTCCTCCAACTGCACGAACTCTAATGTGAAATCCTGTGAATCCTTTTACTCTTGTAGCTTCTACTACTGAATTTGCAGCTTTCATTGCAGCGAATGGTGATGATTCGTATCTATCTGCAGTAACATGAATTCCACCAGAACTGATGGAAACTGTTTCAGCACCTGTAAGGTCTGTCATGTGAATAATTGTGTTATTGAAAGTACTGAAAATATGTGCAATTCCCCATTTCTCTGGGCCTTCTTTTTTGGTTTCTGGTTGATTTTTTGTGTCTACTACTGCCTCTGTTTCTTGATCCTCTACTACTGCCTCTGTTTCCTCTACTGGTGCTTCAACTTGGGCTTCAATCTCTGACAATGCATACCAGATCTTAAAGGGCTTAAAAAACATTGATTTTTTAAAATTATTTTAATTTGGTCACTTGGATTAAAATTCTTCATTATTGATATACTTCAATTTACTGAATAATTTTGATGGCTTCAATTATTTTATTGGCAATTGTAGTTGCTGTTGCTACGGCATTATTGGGTTCTGTATTAATCCAATCTTTAGTTCCGATCAACAATCTAATTTTATCTCCAGTGGAAAAAAAATGCCAAGAAATTGCTAACGAGGGATACAAAATCCATACGCTTTACCCTACTTCTAATCCTGATGAACTTCTTGAAAACGACATGAAAAGACTATTGTATATTGATGATTTATGGATGAAAGAATGCGTTTCTGTTTTACCTGCTGAATCTATTTTTAATATTGTAAATAATGTCGAGAGAGATTTCTCTTACGGGGAATAATTATTTAAAATGTTTCCAACCTAAATCTTTTACAATGATATTTTTATCAGCATTTTTTAAAAAAACTCCTTTACCTGCTGTAACGTAGCCAATTTCTATAATTGGAGTTTTTAATAATTTTGCATTTTTAATTATATTTTTTCTATATTTCACAGGTATTGTAAATATGAATTCGTATTCTTCGCCTCCGTTAAATATTATGGAATTCAGATTCAAATTTCTTTTCTTTGCGTAATCTTCTAAATCTTTGTTTGAAGGTATGTTGTTAACGATAAATTTTTTTCCACTTTGTTTTGCCATTTCATTTAATGTGGTGGATAACCCATCACTGGAATCCATTGACGATGAAAAATATTTTTTATTTTTTAAGCCAAAACTAAGTTTTGGTTTTGGATTTATTACTGATTTGATAGATTTTTCAACAAACTTACTTTTTTCTTTTTTCTTTTTTATCAATATGTTTAGTCCTATGGATGTGTATCCGAACGGACCTGTCACAAATACCAAATCACCTTTCTTTGATCCTTTTCGAGTAACTATGCTGTTTGAATTTCCAAAAATGCATACATTAAAGACAATTTCTTTACCTTCATTTGTATCCCCTCCAATTATTGAAATTCCGTATTCCTTACATGCTTTTTTAAACCCATTTACAATATTCTCAATTTTTACACGTGAGATTGTTTTTGGTAAGTTTATCGAAATAATCCCGTATTCTGGTTTTACTCCTTTTGCCGCAAAATCACTTACACAAGCAATCACACTTTTTCTTGCAGCATCTGATAATTTCATTTTTTTGGGGATGTCTGTACTTTCTACCATCGTGTCTATTTTTGCAACAATCTTGGTTTTTCCTAAGGTAAATGTCTCTACATCTTCTGAAATAAATTTTTTATTTCCTAACTTTGTTTGAAAAATTTTAATTATTTGATCTTCACTTAGTTTTGCCATATCCTTCTTTTACCATTTCTTTTATGTTATTAATTATAATTTTACACTTCTCTTCATTATCTGATTCTGCTGAAATTCTTATGATGTCTTCTGTATTTGATTTTCTGATCAAAACCCATGTGTTTTCATCTATGATTGCTTTAATTCCGTCTAGTGTGATTATTTTTGAATATTTTTTTATTAAATTATTTTTTATATGTTCAATTACTTTATCGTGATGATTTGAATCCATTTCAATTTTCTCTCTAATTTGAACATATTTTTTCATATAGTTTAAAATTTCTAGAAATATTTTATTTTCTAACATAGATGCGATTAAACCACTTGTCAGAATACCTTCCCTGCAGTAATTGAATTCTGGTAAAATAAATCCTCCACTACTACCTTCCCCGCCAGCTTCCGAATTATTTTTCAACATTTCCTCTATGACGTTTGCTTCTCCTACTTTTGATCTTACACTTGTTCCCCCTTTTTCTTTGATAAATTTTTCAATTGATACGCTTGTGTCCATACTTAAAACAAATTTTTTGTATCCTAATTCTAATGATTTTGCAATTCCTAAACCTAATGTTATATCTGGACTTAGTTTTTTTCCTTTTCTTACAACTACTAAGCGATCTCCATCTAGATCAAACGCAAATCCAATTTCTTTGTTATTTGACATGCTGATTAGTTCTGTTAACTCATCTGATGTGGGATCTGGTCCTCTTGAACAATCTAAAAGTTCTTGATTTATGATTTCTACATCACATCCAATATTTTTTAATAAATTCAGTGCAAAATCTTTTGCAGCTCCTCCCCCGTTATCTATTACAATTTTAGGTGTATTTTCTATGTTGCCTATAATTTTTCTTGCATCTTCTATGTACGTTGATTTTATTTCTTTAATTTCACCTATTTTTGACTTCAACATTTCTTGATGATTTGTTATTTGAGGAAGTTCTTTTTCATTAATCCCCCTTCCATCCAAAATGAATTTCATTCCATTCCATTCTATTGGATTATGTGATGACGAAACTACAATTCCTGCACCGTATTTTCTTGCCTCTCTGAATATTACTGGAGTTGGTACCATCCCTAAATCAAAAACATCTATTCCATTTTTCATTAGGATTGCACTGATTGTTTCTTGTATCATTATTCCTGATGGTCTTGTATCTCTTCCAATTACACATTTTTTTGATTTAATTAACGATGAAAAATTATTAGAAAATTCTATCACTTCTTTTAGATTAAGATCTTTTCCAAATATTCCTCTAATTCCTGATATTGTCTTTTTCAATTACCCAAATTCTGTAAGGCTTTTTATTAACTCTGATGGATTTATTCAAACGTGCCTTGGTAGCTCAGCCTGGTAGAGCACCTGATTCGTAATCAGTAGGTCGCGGGTTCAGATCCCGTTCAAGGCTCTTACTTTGTATTTTTAAAATTATTTAGAAATTTCTTGTAGTTTTATTCGACAACAGTTTCAATGTCTTTTTCTAATTCTTTGCCTAAGCCTATCCACCATTGTTTTGTTTGTTCTGTCATGATCCTTTTACTTTCTCATTGTCCTTTATAGATCTGTTGGTTGATCAATAATTTGCCATTTCATAATTTTTTTAATAAATTCTTTTTATTCTAGCCCTGCTTGCTTTCTTTTTCTTTTTCTATACATGATTATAATTAAAGTTCCACCTGCACATCCCCAAAAGAGTGGAGTTAATCCACTTTCTATGCCAAATGCCTCTAATGCTCCAACAAACCCTAAAATCATAACTGATACAAGTACTAATCCTATCATCTCTAAAATTTTTGCCATTGCTTTCTATTTTCTTCTCTAGAATCAAAAAGATATATGGTTTTGTAAAATAGGTAATGCGTGGATAAGTATCTTACAGTTCTTTTAATTTTTATGGTTGTTGGAATTCCTATTGCATTTGTTTCCCCAACGACTGGAGAATTCCGTGATCCTCCTATTCTTGTACTGTTTTATGGTTCTATAGCTGGTATGATTCTAATTCTTTTCTATGGTGGCTATAAGGATAAGAAAGAAAGAGAAAAAGCTAATGCAAAACGAAAAAGATCTAAAAAATAAAATCTAAAGTTCTAATCCAAATGATTCTGCAATACTTGAAAAATTAACGTATGATTCCAAGTACTGTCTTCCTTTAGAAGTAATGACAAAAGTATTTCTTCCGTCATATTCAATTTTGTTTATCAGACCTGCTCCTGTCAAATTACTCAAAAATTTGGATAATCTTGAATGTGATAGGTTTGCCTTTGTTAGAAGTGATGTAGTTTTGATACCTTCTTGACCTGATAATTGGGTAACTGTCAATAGATCTGCAACAATTTGCATGCTTGTTCTATAAACTACCATGTCGTGTATAGTTTCAAACTCAGATATAAGGGTATTAGAGTAAATCCAGTTCAAATAAATAAGATTCAGCTATATTTTGGTACAGTGTCTTCTCAATCTCCAATTCCTTGGTTTGATGACTTTGTAGGTGTTGCATATCGATACTATGATCTTAGAATGAATGTTGTTCCACTAATTACTGATAGAAAACAATCTGTCTCTCTTTGGCATGACACTATCCATTGGTGGTTGGACTCGTCAATTAAAATTAGATTTGTAGAGATGGATGATGATTACTGGTTCATAATGGGTGCTGATTCCCAAAAACCTGATAGTAATTTAGCTTTTTTTAAAATATTACCAAAATCTGAACACTATGAGAGATTTAAAAAAGGTCATGGGGGTGAAGCGTATCTTAGGTTGGGTGTATATGCAAAAAAATCTCTTGATGATGTGAAAAAAGGTGCTTTGTGTACTTGCGGTCATGAATCTCAAGATCATGATGAGGGTGATGACGATGTTTGTTTATTCAATGATTGTAGCTGCAAGGAATTTTCCAGTTTTCAGGTGAATCTTTTAAAAAGAAAGAAAACAATTACTGATATCAAATTTTTAGAAGAAAAGAATGTCAAGGATGATGCTCTTGCATGGAATTGTTTTAGCGTAAATAAATATTCGAAAGTAAAATAATTAATTTAAATCTAAATTTACTCTGATATGTTCACCTGGATAGTACGTATGAACTTGTTTTGAATAACATGCTCCGCATATGGTTCCTTCGATATTCCATTCTTTCATTGGTTTGTAACGTAATTCAATTTTTCCGTTACAAATTGAACATTTTTCTTTCAATCCCAAAGCATCTTTTCTATTTTTTATCAATATAAAAAACAATTGAATTAATAATCATTAGGAAAATTATGTTAAATAATACTTAATTGTGATAAAATTAGGTAGATAGTTTAACCAATGTAAACCTCCTGCAAGATTTTTACTTGGTTAGACTACTGCCTTTTAAATTAAAACAAACTACTTGCTAACTTTTTTAATGACATAATTTCGTCCTCTTCCTGCCTGATTTTCTTATCTATTACTCGAAGCATTGAATCATTCCAAACATATTGGGAGAAAAAATTGTGCTTTGTATTTGCTAATTCAATTTCATCATCAACTACGGTGTCCTCTAAAAATTTAGTGACGATTACATCTGTAATTTTTAAAATTCTATTGTTAAGTTTAAAGCTATGAAAAATTGGCTCTAATTTTCTAATGTCTAATTTGAAGTCTCCTTTTGATTCTAAGATTTTCTTATGCAGTATTCTGAAATAAACTGCTACAAAAAATAACGTTGCATATCTTTTTGTTTTGTGTCCTCCTTGCTTTCCATACTTTAGTGATTTTTTTGCAAATTCTTTTACAAGATATGGGTATAGTATTATTCTGTAATCATCTTTGAGATTATCATTGAAAATCTGATCATATTTGCTACCTCTTGGAAGAAATTGTGATGGCGAACTATATGCTTCTGTAGGTCTTTGTTCAATTCCAGCTACAAGTGATTGGATTGCATCCTTAGCAACGATGACTTTTTTATGGTTGTCTGGAAGATAATTGTTATACGCTGTATCTCCGTTGTATTCTGATTGTTTTGATTTTGATTTTGTATCAAATGAACCTGCTTGAATTTCATAAAAATACCCGCAGTTTTTTAATTGCGATTTAATTGACTTGTGGAAGTCCATCAATGACACTAAGTCTTTTCCTCTTACTGAATTTTGAGAATTTCTATACTTTGTAATGTTGTTTTGTTCTTGTTCGTCATCTGCTTTAATTATTGTAACCGTCATTGAACCGTCCATGTTTTTTGTTCTTTTTGAATGATCTAAAATTGAATTTGACGTTTGTGCACCATTTACAATCTGTGGTGCAAAAAGTTCAATCATGTTTTCTCCCAGATCAGTAAAATCACTAACCACTATTGTAATTCCGTTATTATAAAAAAAGAACTTTGCTGGATTCGTTTGTAATGTTTCTCGTAATCCCTTGTTCACTGTAGTTTTAAATTGCATCCACTGTCTAATGTTTGATTCAAAAACATACTCTTTGTTTTTACTTACAAACTCTGTTAATTCTCGTAGTTTTAAAATACCTAGTATGGTGTTTTCGTGTCTGAGCATTCTTTCTAACTTTATAGATGATTTTTTTCCTGCTGCTGGTTTTTTAATTCTATCCCATAAGTTTTGAATTATCTTTTCTTCATCTATAATCTCTACTAATTCATCTTGATAGTCTACTTTTTGATCCGTAACATAACAGCATTTTATTTTTAGATTTTTTTCTTTAATTTTTGTAACTAGTTGAGCTAACTCTGGTCTCATTTTTGTTACGTCTTTTGAAAGTAATCTTTTTGCATCTTCTTTGAATTTGGCAATTGCTTCTAATGAATGAGATGTGCCGTACTTTGATTGAAATAGCCTGACTGTATTATCTGAAAAATCTACTGGAAGATATGCGTCTATTCCTAGATCATTTGCTCCGTCTACAATTGCGTCTGCTGCGTCGTCTTCTGTAGCCTCAAAAACCCTTGTTAAAATCCATTGAAGAAAATTTTTTCCTTTTTCAACCTCATTCTTTGAATCCTCTGCATACTCGTGAATATTATCTCTGATATTTTCTGCAAATCCTTCTAGCGGTGGGCTAGAATTTTTTTGTATTAGTAATTTTTGTGAACCTGGTATGTATTCTAATAGACCACTTGAATTCTGCGACATTGATTTTTGTAATGCATTATATATTTAGAAGATTAGGTAATTGTGTAATACCTCTTTGATGACTGTGAAATAAATTGATTAAAAAAATAATTACTCTAACAATAATTTTGGGAATATCTATCTCCGTAATTGGCTTATCTTTATCTGGTCTTAATTCTGAAGACCACAACTCCGAAGTAATTGGTAATCTGCAAAATGATTTTATCATTCCACCTGATGTTGTAATACCAATGAAAGTATCTCGTCCAGGGTGTGATGTTGAAGATATTTGTTATATCCCATCCAATATTGTTGCAGAAAAAGGAGATTCTATAACATGGTTGAATGAAGATTCCTCTTTTCACAGTGTTACTTCTGGATTTTATCCTGAGCCTAGCGGACTTTTTGATAGTGGTCATTTAGATCCGTACGAGTCCTACACATTATCTTTTGACGAGTATGGTGTTTATGATTATTTTTGTACGCTGCATCCCTGGATGAAAGCTCAGGTCGTTGTTGAGTAAAGGTACCCGAGGGAGTCGAACCCCCTTGTATAAGCTTTGCAGGCTCACGCATAACCGTTCTGCCAGAGTACCATTTTGAAAAACATGAATTGAACAATTAAACTCTTTAGGATTTGCTACGCCTTGTTTGAAACCTCTATGTCCAATTATGAAATTTCTTAAATTGCTTTAAAACGATCCATGTTGGATTCTTTTTCTTTTTGCAACCACGAATTTTTTACATCTTCTCCCATTATGGTTACTCGTTTTGGCTTTGTTTGAGAAACCAAGTCTACTGCACTTTTTGCAATTTCTTCTGCAATTCCTTCTATTGTTCTTCTTAACTCGTCTGCTGATTCATCACTGACTCTATTTGCTCCTGCTTTTTTTAAAATCCTATACATTGCTGATAATCCTAATTCTGATGATTTCATAATTTTTAATCTATTTTATGTGAAAAAACTTGATGAGTGAAAAAATGTTACTAAGGAATCGATTTATACAGACTATATTCAGAATTAATTAGAAAATGACTTGGCTTTTTGATTCTCACATACATCTCTCTGATCCTGTATATCTTCCTGAAATCAATTTAATTTTAAAACAAATGGAATTTCTTAAAATTAAAGCATGTTGTGTTTCAACGGATGTAAAAAATTCTTTAGAAACTCTGTCTCTATCACAACAAAGTGATCTTGTTTTACCTTTCATTGGAATTCATCCTGAATTTGCAAATGATGATCTTGAAAAAATTACTGAGTTAATAGAATTAAACCAAAATAATGTTTCTGGAATAGGTGAAATTGGATTAGATCCTACATATGTAAAAAATAAAGATGACGATAAAAGGCAAGTCAAAGTTTTTGAATCATTACTTTCATCTGCAGAAAAATTGCATAAACCAGTATCTATTCATTCACGAAAAAGTCTTGATGATATTTTTGAAATTATGACTTCCTATAATACTAAAAATGCTTTATTGCACTGGTTTGACGGTAGTAAAAAACAACTTCAAAAAGCCATGGATCTGGATTTTTTTGTATCTTTTGGACCTGTAATGATTTACGCCAATGATAAACAAACTTTGTTATCTAAAGCTGACCCTTCAAAAATTCTTGTCGAAACTGATGGGCCTGTTAGATTTTCTAGATGTTTTGAAATGAAATCTGGACAGGTTAGTTTCATCCCTAGTGTTATATTCTGTGCCTCAAAAATTCTTGAAAAAACATTTGATGAAATGGCATTTTTGTTAGAATCTAATACAAAACGTTTTCTTGGAATATAACTATAAAATACCCCCTTCGTTAATTCATGCGTGGATAGGATAAAACGTATTTCTTTTGAAGTATTAGATGCAAATAAATCTAAATTCGGTGAAGATTTCGTTGAAAATAAAAAGGCGCTAAATGAAATCGCTATTGTCCGCTCTAAGGGTCTAAAGAATAAGGTTGCTGGTTATATTACAAGATTTATTAAAAAACAAATTCGTGAAGATAAAATTAAACACGATCGTAGTGGTATGAATAATTCTAATGTTGAAGAGCAAGAAGTCGCATTAGACATAACCGAGTCTGGAGAAATTGATGAATCTGGTGATGAAATTACTCTCACCAATGAAGAGGTTGAAACAATTGCATCTTCAACCCCCTCTGTAGATGAGAAAACTGAATAATTAATTAAATATTCATTTCTAAGTTAGGTATACAGTTATGATTGTTGTAAAATTTCTTGGTGGCGCAAAAAAATCTTTTAATTCTGATCAATTAAAAATTGATGAATCCGATATTCCTATTCGAGATTTACTTGAGTTATTATTAAAATTAAAACCTAGGGATACTTCTGATTTAGATTTTGAAAATATTTTGATTGCTGTCAATGGTTCTGATTCTTCTGCAATGGAAGGAAAATCTACCATTGTTCGTAATGGTGATGTAGTAAGTATTATTCCTGTGATTCATGGGGGTTCATCAAAAAAATTATGTTTTGAAATTGAAAAAAAACAAATTTGCATTTTTGAAATATCTGGTAAAAAGAATGCTGGTGCTACATTTATTGACAATTTGAGGAAAACATACCCTAAAATTAAATTTCAGGCTGTATCTGCTAATTTCATACTTGGTGCATCACATTTAAAAAAAATTTTATCCCTTTCAATTAACGCTGAAAAAAATAATGCTTTACTTTCTAATAAAATTGAAACTGATATTTTAATGCGTTTTGCACTAACATTACAAATTTCTAATGCTATAAACTCTGCCGGAATAAAACCTTCTGTAAATTTTATTTTAATTACAATTGGAAATAAAATTTTTCCTGATTCTTTAAATCACGAAATATCTTTAATTTCTTCAGATTTATTATCAAAAAACAATTCTGTATTTATTAAAAAACACTTTGATATTTCAAAAAAACACATTGATAGTGTTTATTCAAAAACTCCGTTAGAAGATATTTTAGTTGAAAAAGCTTCTATTTTATTCTGACATACTGCGTTTTGTTTTTTCAATACTTAGTATGTCTTCCTCCTTTAGTATTGAAATTCCCGTCATACCGCCCAATACTTCAATTAAAATTATTTTATCTGGAAAATCTAGTGAAACTTTATTTTTTATTTCATGTGCTATTTTTGTAATGATCTCTTTGCTTGAAATGTCTGAATTTCTTTTTTCAATTAAAATTCTATATGTTTCCCCCTCTAGAATTTGATTTGAGATGTTGGAAATCGCCCTTTCTATTACTTCTATTTTTGTTTCAATTACGCTTTGAATTGGTATTATTCTAAGGCAATATCTTATGCTCCAAGGCTGATCCAGTAGAATTTCTTTCATTTTTTTAACAACTTTGATTGGCTCTAATTTTGTTTGTGCCGTTAAAATTCCCGACATATCGCTTATTGATACTTCTATTTCTGAATCTCCTAATTCATCTAAAATGTCTCTTAATTCTTCTTCCGTTTCTTCTTCAAGATGTCTTGCACACGTGACAATTAGGTTCATCATATCATAATTTCCTCTTTTTTTAATGCCCCTTTTCTGATAATTTTAATTTCTTCATTTTCTATTTCAATAATTGTTGATTCTCCTTTACTTGTAATTGTTCCTCCGTTTAGAAAAACATCATAATTTATAATATTTTTGAGACATTCTTTTGGATCTGTAGATGATGGATTTCCAGAAATATTTGCACTAGTTCCTACTAGCAACCCACATTTTTTTAATAGTTTTAGAGTATGTTTGGAATCTGGAATTCTTACCGCAATTTTATTATCTAATTTTAGTGATTTTTTCAATTTTTTATCTGTTAATTCTAAAATTAATGTTAGTGGTCCTGGCCAATATTTCTTCATGATTTTTTCAGTGAATGTATCGACACGTGCTATTTCTTTTACAATATCTAACGAATATGCTAACACTGGTAGTGATTTTGTTTTCTCTCTGGATTTTATCTTATAGATTTTTTTTACTGCATTTGCATTATATGGATTACACCCCATTCCATATACTGTATCTGTTGGAAATATTACAATTCCTCCATCTTTGATTACTTGAAATGTTTTTTCAATGCCTTCATCATCACAATTTGTTTTCAATGTCATTTGTTTTCTTTAATTCTTATTTACTTTAACTATGTTTTTCTCTCTGATTTATTTGATCCATGCAATTTGTCTTGTATTCACAATTAGTATGATGATGGATTTGAAGATAGTTTTGAAGTATATGATAATATTAAAAATTAAATATTTAAACCAAAATTATCTGCAAACTTGGTAAATGAATTATATGCTTGCAGAAACTCTCTGCCTGATTGACTAATCTTGTATCTGTTTGAACCTTGAGAATCTCCGCGTTCTAGCAATCCCTGTGATACTAATGTTTTTAAAATTGTAGAAATTCTTGAATGTGAAATGTTTGCTTTTCTAATTAGATAGGTAACCGTTGCTCCATTTTCATCTTGAAGATCATCTTGTGTCGTTGATAATATGTCTCCGATAATCTTCATTTGTGTTCTGTATTCGCCCATTTTCTTACTTTTTTATTCTTAAATGTGTATGATAGGTAATTGCTATTTTGATGTATACTAAAAAGATAAAAGAATTTGACTATTTTTTATTTTTGAGCCTATTTTAGATTTTATCCAGGTCATCATCAAATTTTATCCTCTTTAGTGGAATTTTACTTACTGGAATAAACAATGCGATTAATCCTCCAATTTTGATGACCATTGATATTGTATATAGTATTGATTCTGGAAATACAAAAGAATACCATCCCAAAAATTCTCCAAATGCTAAAAGTGCTAATCCTACGGCTACTGAAATTGCTCCTTTATTTTTATTGTCTCTATACGACAACATTGTTTCAATTGCACCATATACCAATAAGATAAATGATATTGATCTGAAAATGTGCTCTAATTGAACAGTTGATACTAGAAAAAACGGTAAAATTCCTACTGATCTAAAGTAATTAGATTTTGGAAAAAATGATTTTATGCTGTGAGAAAATGCAATGAAAAAATATCCTACAGTTTGAATTACAATACCTACAGTTTGTGTTCCTCTTTCAATTGTACCTGATTTTATTACAAGATCTTCTATCATGTATCCTGACCATATCACAAAAAATCCTAAACTTATTGAAAAAAATGCAATTGTTAATCTAAATAATGTTGGACTACCTGTATTTCTAAATCCAATATATGCCATTATTCCTATGGCAAGTCCTACCAAAAAACCAACTAGGTTAAGTATATTTTCTAATAAAAATTCCAATTATGTTTAGTAATTTGTTGAAGTAATTATTTTAATCTGGTGAATTATTTTACTATGTTGTTAATCCCATTCATCCAAAGAACCTGCTGACTGACCTTCCGTGCTACCACCAGATGCATAATCTCCTAAAATATCTGAATATTTGGGTTGATTGTGTGCAATGAATTTTACATATTCCCCGTAACTCATATCCAAGTCACATGAACCGCATTTTACCATGGAATAATCTAGAGGCATTTCTGCATCTTTATTGCATTTTGGACATTTTATCTTCATGTTTTATTTTACTCTTCATGAATTATTATTACTTTACATCAAAAAAAGATAAAAGGAGTTGTTTATCGTTGTTTTTTATGAGTCTAACATGCACTAAATGCAAAAATTCAATTCCTGATACTGAACAACTAGGACCTGTTAATGTAAAATATCCTACATGCACTAAATGTTGGGCTGAATGGAAGGAATACCAGATAATGGTGATGAATGAAATGAAACTTGACATGTCTATGGCTGATCATAGAAAATTATTAAAAAAACATGAAAAAATATTTGTAGGCGTATTATCCGCTGAAGGGGAAATCATTGATTATTCAAATGAAGATAATCGAAAACCTGATGAACCACAAACTAGCTAAATTTTTAAATGATTTTTAGCATTATTTGGTATCATGATTAGAATTTTTCTTCTATCTTGATCATTTAGATTTCTAATAATTTTTCTAATTGTATTTGAAATAGTTTCCTTTTCATTTTCTTCTAATTGCAAATACATTTCTAAAATTCCATCTAAATTAAATGCAATTAACTTTTCTGGATCCAATAATGATTGTTTAATGTATGCTAAAAACATCCCTTCTCTATGTTCTTCAGAAAGACTTGCTATGATTTTTAACCACGATTTAAACAATTTAGAGAAATTAAGAAATGGAATAGTTGGACCTGCTTCTAACGCATTGTAGATGATTTCTTTTTTATCTTCTTCTTCTTTTGAAAAGAACTCTATCATTCTTTTTTTTAAAATTGGTGTTCTTAGAAAATCTGGTAAACTAGCAAGATTAACTATGATATTTCCAGCATGATTGTCCTCAGACATGGATCTAATCAAATTTTCCTTGAATATAAAATCATGCAGTAATACTTTAGCTTAAATAAACGAAATAGATGTTTACAGTTATGACATCCACTGTTGTTGTTGGAGGATTTTTTGGCGATGAAGGTAAAGGAAAAATTATTTCATATTTGGCAATAAAGGATGATCCTAAAATTATAGTTCGCGGTGGTGCTGGACCTAATGCAGGTCATACTATCATGGATGGTGATAAAGTGTACAAAGTTAGAATGCTTCCAAGTGGATTTTTAAATAAAAATGCTAAAGTTATGATTGGACCTGGTGTTGTAATTAATCCTGAAGTTCTTGATAAAGAGATTCAAGATTTTGGTGCATCTGGTCGTGTATTTATTGATAAACACTGCGGAATAATTGAAGAATCTCATTTAATGAGAGATTCTAAAGGTGAATTAAAAGAAAAAATTGGTAGTACTGGTTCTGGAACTGGTCCTGCTAATTCTGATAGAGCAATGCGTGTTTTAAAAATGGCAAAAGATTTTGATTCGTTATCATCATTAATTGTAGATGTTCCTCAGGAGATAAATTCTGCATTGGATGCAAATGAAAATGTTCTAGTCGAAGGAACTCAGGGAACATTCCTTTCTTTGTGGCATGGAACCTATCCTTTTGTTACTTCAAAAGATGTAACTGCATCTGGAATTTGTGCTGATGTTGGTTTAGGACCTACAAAAGTTGATGAAGTGATTGTAGTTTTCAAATCTTATGTCACTCGTGTTGGAACTGGTCCTTTAGATAAAGAACTATCTCTAGAGGATGCAGAAAAGAAAAACTGGTCTGAATTTGGAACTGTTACTGGTCGTCAAAGACGTGCAGCTGATTTTGATTTTGATTTAGCTAGGCGTGCAATTATGCTTAATGGTGCAACACAAATTTCAATCACAAAACTAGATGTTCTTTTTACTGACTGTGCTGGTAAAACTTCTTACGATGAATTAACTGATGACGCTAAATCTTTTATTAAAAATATTGAAAATGAATTAAACACGCCTGTAACAATAATTGGAACTGGTCCTGCAATTAATGATGTTGTTGATAGAAGAAACTAGGCTCTAATTTTTTGGATAAGTTTAATTTGATAATGTGTTACAAATCCTTGTGGACAAATTAGAAACTCCTGTTGTTGATAAATTACCTCGTTACATACAAGTACATTCTACTTTAGAATTTACAAGATTAGTTTGTGCACTTGAGCGTGCACCTCGTGTATCTTTTTCTCATAACCATGATGGTAAAAAAATTCTATCTGTTCAAATGGATGTATTAAAACAAAAACCAATTGTTTACTATACTCCTTTAGAACATAATGGTGATTACCTTTGCTATGGATTAAAATCTGGAAAAGAAGAATCCGATATTGTAGATTCTACATCTGATTCTAGTAAATTATACTCACCAATAATTAGAATTAAATCTCTTCCAAAAACATTACAACCTGGTAATGGTACTCTTGATAGATACCAACCTATTGAACTAGAGGATCTATCTAGTCTTGCAAAACTAACATGGGGTTTTGATGATGTTCCTTTCCCCTTGTTCTTGTTTCCTCATAATGAAAAATGGCTTCTTGGAGTTTTTATGAATTTCAATGATGAAGGAACATCTTACTTTTGTCATGTAGTTTTGGATAGCGATCCTGGAAATCCTTTTGTAAAATTTTCTACAACAAATGGAATTGAACCAACTTTTGTTCCAAATCCCTCTGAACATGGTTACTCATATATCAAAATAATAAAATTGAAGGACACTCATCCACTAGTTGATTATGGCCACCTTCAAAACTAGACTTTCACAGATTTCCAAAAGCAATGGTAAAGTGATCCTTGCAAATGACTATGATTCTTCAGAAAAAAATTTACAAAATAAAACCATTCAAAATATTAAAAAACTTAATCCATACCTGTGTGGACTAAAACTAAATTTTCATCTACTTCTCCCTTTAAGTGCTAAAGAAATTATTAAAATTAATAAAACTGCACATGATTATGGGTTACAAACTATTGCTGATATCAAACTTAATGATATTGGAAATACCAATCGGGTAACAACTGAACATTTGTGGAATTTAGGATTTGATGCAGTAATAGCAAATCCTATCATGGGATTAGATAGTTTGAAGAATTTAGTAAAATCCTCCCATAAACAACAGAAAGGTGTAATTACTTTATGCCACATGAGTGCCCCTGAGGCTAAATTATCTTATGATATGGAAATTAAAATGGGTAAAAAACAACAATTGTACCAATTATTTTTGAATTGGGCATTAACTGCAAAAGTTGATGGTATTGTAGTTGGTGCAACATTTCCAAAAATTATTCAATATTGTTCTAAACAAGCAGGAAAAAATCTGAGTATTTTTTCGCCAGGTGTTGGTACTCAAGGCGGAAATGCATCTGAAGTAATTTCATCTGGAACAAATTATTTAATTGTGGGTAGAACTATTTTGAATGCTAAAAATCCTGTTAGCGTTGCAAAAGAATTGTATTTACAAAGTATCGGAAAGTAAATTCTGTGCTTTTGTTAACACTGTTTTTGCATTATCAAATGTTGTTTTATCCATTGATGAATTGTAATCCATCCATGTATACCCACTATGTTCATGTGAAATTTTTATTTCTTTAGTTTTTGTTTCTGCTAAAAAGAATACTACTTTTTTCTGAACTAATTCTCCTTGATATTTGAAATTATATTCAATCCACTCTTCAAAATTTTCTACAAATATAATGTCTGTGATGCCTGTTTCTTCTTGTGCTTCTCTAATAGCTGTTTGATGAGTTGATTCACCTTGCTCCATTTTACCTTTTACAAAATCCCAATGACCTGAAGGATAATGTAGTAACAAAAATAATTTTTTTGATCCTTCTTTTCTAAATAATACAATTCCTGCAGATGTTTCTTCTATCATTTTCCTAACCTTCTTTTTCTTACCTGAAATGTTCTTATGGCTCTCATTAAATCAATCTTTCTGAACTCTGGCCAAAAAATATCCATAAAGACTAATTCACTATACGCACTTTGCCACATTAGAAATCCACTTAATCTTTTTTCACCTGATGTACGTAAAATCATATCTGGTGATGATTGTGGTAAGTGTGATGTGTATAGATTTGATTCGATTTCTTTTTTTGTAATATCTTTTATTTCTAAATCTCCTTCCTTAATTTTTTCCCCAATTTTCTTTACTGCATCCACTAATTCATACTGACCACCATATGCTAATGCAATATTTAGAAAATGATTATCATAGTTTTTCGTTACATTATCTAATCTTGTTAATACTTCCTTAATTGATTCTGGTAATAATTCAATTCTACCAATTGCTTTAACTCTCATTTTACATCTGTGTATTCTAGGATCATTGTATAATTTTTCTAACCTCATTCGAATTAATTCATAGAGATCATCTAATTCACTATCTTTTCGATCTAGATTTTCTGCTGATAATGCATAAAGTGTCACAATTTTAATATTAAATTCTTCACACCAATCAAGTAAATTTTCAACTGCATCAGCTCCTTTCCAATGTCCTTTTTTACTAATTTCTAAACGCCGTTTTGCCCATCTTCTATTCCCATCTAAAATTAATGCAATATGATTTGGAATATCTCCTGTAATAATCTCATTCTCTAGTTTTTTACCATATATTTTGTATAACCCTGATAACTGCAAAATTATGTCTTTTATTTTTCCCATTTCCCTTTGAAAATTTATAGATGTTTGATGATATCAGTGTTTTTTAAAATTATTAAGAATAATTGAATTTACTCTGATACCATTTCTTGATCTTTTTGTTTTCTATATTTTTTAAAGAGAATTGTAGCTGAAACTAATGTAACTGCTAATCCTCCCAATAATGGTGGAATTAACGTGAATGAACTTTCATCAAATATCATTATATTCGTAAATTGTGCAATAATTGGATATAGTGAAATTAAAACAATAATTCTTAGAATATCACTAATTTGTCTCGGAATTCCTCCTATCCAATTACTTAGTAATGTTCCTGCAAATATTGCTCCTAAACCAATCCATAAGATAGGTAGTGATCCTGCCACAAATTGTCCTATTACTATTTGATTTGACATACTTTCTATTACTCCTTCATTAGATTCAATTATTTCTGGATTGATTGTACTGATTCCAGCTGGCACTGATGACAAAATTAGTAATACTCCTGTGACCATTGTGAACATTCTGATAAAACCTGTCGGTGTGGGTTTTGACCAACTTGACCAAGCTCTGTCTATGTCAAATGCTCTAATTAAAAATGCTCCACCTAAAATACTGACAAGTACTGCAAATATTTCTGCAGTATATCCAAAAACAGTTCCGATACCTCCAATTAACAAAAGAATTCCTGGAACTCCTAAAAAGAATTTTGAATATTTTGTATCATAAGCAATCATTTTTAGATATTTTCCAAAAACGGCATAAGAATACTCTACACTTCTACTTACTTTCATAACTACTCGTTGTACTGAAACTACTGGCAGAACATTTTGAATAACTGGTATAACACTTTCATCATCTTCTCCATCAGAAACAATTACTGCACCATTTGCGTCAAATTTTTCTAATATTATTTTTGCTTCACGTAGTATTTTTTCATCTGCTTGTACTCCTCTATTTTTAACTCCTGTAATGGTAGCTACTTCCACCTGGTAACCTTTGCTGATTAAATCTTCATATGTTTTAATTGCTGCAAAAATTGAATTAGAATCTGCATCTTCTGGGTCTTCTAATGCTAATCTTTGTGCTGCTTCTATACATGCATCTCTTCCTATTACTGGTGTGCTAATTCCTGTTTTCTCACCCACATCATCATCTCTATCTACACAAATAACTACTAATTTGTTGGCTGTTGATTTACTCACATCTTTTTGTACCTTAGTAGATCTTTGTGACAATGTAATTTCTAACACATAATTAGTTTTTAATGATTTCCAACCCTTCTGATTAGTAAAATTCGGTTTTGAGCCTATGGTCTTAATTCATTTGATTTTTTAACAAATTCGATAGACTCTGCTTTAATGGTCTCTATTTTATTCACTGTTTGCAAAATTTCTTCATCTAAACTTCCATTTTCAATTTGACT
>Ga0233439_10000961_pt1 | contig 39068 bp, 21 predicted proteins | sample SI_123_September_6_FD_182713 | JGI IMG/M metagenome (GOLD analysis project Ga0233439, IMG submission 182713) | Seawater microbial communities from Saanich Inlet, British Columbia, Canada - SI_123_September2016_100_MG | ecosystem: Environmental > Aquatic > Marine > Inlet | place: Canada: British... | reverse complement strand
CCGAAGAATAAAAAAAAATATTGTTGATGTTCCCGATAATTTGGCGTTACAATATGTACGAGATATTCCTTGTCGGTATTACGATTATATAAATCAAGAAGCTAATGGGGGAGATAAAACAATTGGTTTTATTGCCCAAGAAGTAAAAGAAGTATTTCCTATGGCGGTTAATACAAACACTGATTTTATTCCAGATGAATATCGTCTATTAGAAAATATATCTTGGATACCTACTTCAGACAATCAGTTTAAATTAGTATCTGACTTAACTAACGTTAGTGGTGTAGAATATAGATTCTATGTTCCAGAAAATAATGAAATACCAAGTGTTAGGTCAAAAAGAATAGAAGTTATAGGAAACAGCGATAATACGTTTACATTTGATTCTTCTCATCAACAAGTGTTTTGTTATGGTAAAAAAGTAGATGATTTTCATACGATTGATAAAGCAAAAATATTCGCACTTCATCATTCTGCGATTCAAGAAATTGACAGATTACAATTGGAAGAAAAGGATAAAGTAGTCACTTTAGAAACAAAGGTTACCGAATTAGAAACAAAAAATACGGAACTAGAAACCAAGAACGCAGCATTAGAAACCAAGAACGCAGAATTACAATCACAAATAGATAATATCATGACAATACTCAATAATAACAATCTATCATAAACTCTTACTTATTAAGGTTTTGAAATTATAATATTATTATCATAATTTCAAATCAAAATTCTAATCAAATCAAAACCAAATTCTAATCAAAATCAAATCAATCGTATATACAAACTTACCACTGTTCTAAGAAACCTCCGACATTAACATTGGAATTGAAAGACGCATCTCCAGATACAAATAGTTCGGAGTTCAAAGATACATCTCCAGATACCTTGAGCTCTCCATTGAGAGAAATGTCTTCAGTAACAATTAATTGGTAATCATTAATGGTTGTATTAATTGTCATTGTATCTCTGGTTTGATAAACTGATAAATTGCCATTAATTACCAAGTCACCGCCAATATTAAGATCGGTATTCATTGATACGTCAAGACCGAATGTTGTTTTTCCACTAATGTTTAATGTAGACTTCAATGTTGTTGCGTCATTAACAACCAGAGTAGAACCCATAGTAGCAGCCTTGGATACATTCAATGTGCTCTTCAATGTGGAAGCACCAGTTACTGCCAAGGTAGAACTCAAAGTAGAAGCACCAGTTACTGCCAAAGTTGAACTCATAGTTGCCGCCTTGGATACATTCAATGTATTCTTCAATGTAGAAGCTCCTGTTACATCCAATGTTGAACTTAATGTAGCCGCCTTAGATACGTTCAATGTAGATTTCATTGTGGAAGCTGCGGTAACAGCTAATGTAGAACTCATAGTAGCCGCCTTTGATACATTCAATGTGTTCTTCAGTGTAGAAGCACCGGTTACATCCAAAGTGGAATTCAATGTAGAAGCACCGGTTACGGCTAATGTAGAACTCATAGTTGCTGCCTTGGATACATTCAATGTGTTCTTCAGTGTAGAAGCACCAGTGACTGCCAAGGTAGAACTCATAGTAGCCGCCTTGGATACATTCAATGTACTCTTCAATGTGGAAGCACCAGTTACTGCCAAAGTAGAACTTAAAGTGGAAGCACCAGTTACTGCCAAGGTAGAGCTCATAGTAGCCGCCTTGGATACATTCAATGTATTCTTCAAGGTGGAAGCACCTGTTACATCCAAGGTGGAACTTAATGTGGAAGCACCAGTTACCGACAAGGTAGAACTCATAGTTGCTGCCTTGGATACATTCAATGTGGACTTCATTGTAGAAGCAGCAGTGACCGCCAATGTGGAATCCATAGTTGCTGCCTTAGATACGTTCAATGTGTTCTTCAATGTGGAAGCACCTGTTACATCCAAGGTGGAACTTAAAGTGGAAGCACCAGTTACCGCCAAGGTAGAACTCATAGTTGCTGCCTTAGATACATTCAATGTGTTCTTCAATGTGGAAGCGCCTGTTACATCCAAGGTGGAACTTAAAGTGGAAGCACCAGTTACCGCCAAGGTAGAACTCATAGTTGCTGCCTTAGATACATTCAATGTATTCTTCAATGTGGAAGCACCGGTTACATCCAAAGTTGAACTTAAAGTGGAAGCACCAGTTACTGCCAAAGTTGAACTCATAGTTGCTGCCTTGGATACATTCAATGTAGACTTCATTGTAGAAGCAGCAGTTACTGCCAAAGTTGAACCCATAGTTGCTGCCTTAGATACATTCAATGTATTCTTCAATGTGGAAGCACCGGTTACATCCAAAGTTGAACTTAAAGTGGAAGCACCCGCAACCGCTAAGGTGGAACTCATAGTTGCTGCCTTAGATACATTCAATGTATTCTTCAATGTGGAAGCACCGGTTACATCCAAAGTTGAACTTAAAGTGGAAGCACCAGTTACTGCCAAAGTTGAACTCATAGTAGCAGCCTTAGATACATTCAATGTGTTCTTCAGCGTGGAAGCACCTGTTACATCCAAGGTTGAACTCAAAGTGGAAGCTCCAGTTACTGCCAAGGTTGAACTCATAGTTGCCGCCTTAGATACATTCAATGTATTCTTCATTGTGGAGGCACCGGTTACTGCCAAAGTAGAACTTAAAGTAGAAGCACCCGCAACAGCCAAGGTTGACCCCATTGTAGCAGCCTTAGATACATTCAATGTATTCTTCATTGTGGAAGCACCAGTTACTGCCAAGGTGGAACTCAATGTGGAAGCACCAGCAACAGCCAAGGTGGACCCCATTGTCGCAGCCTTAGATACATTCAATGTATTCTTCATTGTGGAAGCACCAGTGACTGCCAAAGTAGAACTTAAAGTAGAAGCACCAGCAACAGCCAAAGTAGAACCCATAGTAGCTGCCTTGGATACATTCAAAGTATTCTTCATTGTGGAAGCACCAGTTACATCCAAAGTAGAACTTAATGTGGAAGCACCCGCAACAGCCAAGGTGGAACCCATAGTGGCAGCCTTAGATACATTCAATGTATTCTTCAATGTGGAAGCACCAGTGACATCCAAAGTTGAACTTAATGTGGAAGCACCAGTTACTGCCAAAGTTGAACTCATAGTAGCCGCCTTGGAAACATTCAATGTATTCTTCAATGTAGAAGCACCGGTTACAGCCAAGGTTGAACCCATAGTAGCAGCCTTAGATACATTCAATGTTGATTTCATTGTGGAAGCACCAGTTACTGCCAAGGTAGAACTCAATGTGGAAGCACCCGCAACAGACAAGGTTGAACCCATAGTAGCAGCCTTGGATACGTTCAATGTATTCTTCAATGTAGAAGCACCAGTAACATCCAAAGTAGAACTTAAAGTAGCAGCCTTAGATACGTTCAATGTTGATTTCATAGTGGAAGCGTCAGTTACTGCCAAAGTAGAATCTAATACGGTATCTCCTTTAACCAAAAGATCATAATTCAAAGATACATCACCTGCTTCTTCTACAATTACAGCATTTGTAAGGTTAAGTCCATCTACACGTGTTTGAATCGCAAGACCTTTATTATAACTTATAAATTTAACACCACTTACATCACCTACTGTTAAATCAGTAGCAGTAGTAGAACCAGTGCTAGATGTAACAGCGGATGTAAAACGATTAGCATATAATGTTCCCATTACTTTGAATGGGTTGTCATTAAGGTCACCTGTATCGATTGTCATTACATTCTCGCTATTATCAATTGTAATAAAGTCACCCAAGTAAATATCTCCATTTACAGTTAAATCTTCACCAATTGTTACTGAGTCACCTACAGCTACCGATGAATCGAAATTTGCTGCTCCGCTTACATCTAATGTTGATTTTACTGTAACTGCGTCAGTCACGTCTAAGGTAGAACCAAATGTAACAGCTTTGGAGACATTCAATGTTGATTTCATTGTAGTAGCGTTAGTAACCGCTAATGTAGAATCTAATGTAGCTGCCTTCTTAAGATATAATTCACCATTAAATGATGCATCGCCAGATACCTTCAGTTCTCCATTAAGAGAAATATCTTCAGTAATCATTAATTGATAGTCATTAACAGTTGTATTGATGATAAGTGTGTTGTCTTGTTGAGTTACTGATAAATTACCGGTGATAGAAACATCACCTGCCAAGTTCAAACTACCATTTAATGATAAATCGCCTACTATTGCTGTTTTACCATTTACATTTAATGTAGAGTCCAAAGTTACTGCTTTGGAGACATTCAATGTTGATTTCATAGTAGAAGCTGCTGTAACCGCCAAGGTTGAACTCAAAGTAGAAGCACCCGCAACAGTCAATGTTGAACCCATAGTGGCTGCCTTGGATACATTCAATGTATTCTTCATTGTGGAAGCACCAGTGACATCTAATGTAGAACTCAAAGTTGAAGCACCCGCAACAGCCAAAGTTGAACTCATAGTTGCCGCCTTGGATACATTCAAAGTATTCTTCATTGTGGAAGCACCGGTGACATCTAATGTAGAACTCAAAGTAGAAGCACCCGCAACAGCCAAAGTTGAACTCATAGTTGCCGCTTTAGATACATTCAAAGTATTCTTCATTGTTGAAGCACCTGTTACGGCTAAGGTAGAACTCAAAGTTGAAGCACCTGCAACCGCCAATGTGGAACTCATAGTTGCCGCTTTAGATACATTTAATGTATTCTTCAATGTGGAAGCACCGGTTACAGCTAAGGTTGAACCCATTGTTGCTGCCTTGGATACGTTCAATGTGTTCTTTAGTGTGGAAGCACCAGTTACATCCAAGGTTGAACTCAATGTGGAAGCACCAGCAACAGCCAAGGTGGAACCCATAGTGGCGGCTTTAGATACATTCAATGTAGACTTCATTGTAGAAGCAGCGGTTACTGCTAATGTGGAATCCATAGTCGCTGCCTTGGATACGTTCAATGTGTTCTTTAGTGTGGAAGCACCAGTTACATCTAAGGTGGAACTCAATGTGGAAGCACCCGCAACAGCCAAGGTTGAATCCATAGTTGCTGCCTTGGATACGTTCAATGTGTTCTTCATGGTGGAAGCACCTGTTACATCCAAAGTTGAACTCAATGTGGAAGCACCAGCAACAGCCAAGGTGGAACCCATAGTAGCAGCCTTGGATACATTCAAGGTGTTCTTCAATGTGGAAGCGCCAGTTACGGCTAATGTTGAACTCAATGTGGAAGCACCCGCAACAGCCAAGGTGGAATCCATAGTGGCTGCCTTGGATACATTCAATGTATTCTTCATTGTGGAAGCACCAGTGACATCCAAAGTAGAACTTAATGTGGAAGCACCCGCAACAGACAAGGTTGAATCCATAGTAGCTGCCTTAGATACATTCAAAGTGTTCTTCATGGTGGAAGCACCAGTTACATCCAAGGTGGAACTCAATGTGGAAGCACCAGTTACATTTAAGGTTGAACCCATAGTTGCTGCCTTGGATACGTTCAATGTAGACTTCATTGTGGAGGCAGCAGTTACCGCAAGTGTTGAACCCATAGTTGCCGCTTTAGATACATTCAAGGTATTCTTCAATGTAGAAGCGCCAGTTACGGCTAATGTTGAACTCAAAGTGGAAGCACCCGCAACAGCCAAGGTTGAACCCATAGTTGCTGCCTTAGATACATTCAATGTATTCTTCAATGTGGAAGCGCCAGTTACATCCAAAGTTGAACTCAGTGTGGAAGCACCCGCAACCGCCAAGGTTGAACTCATAGTAGCTGCCTTAGATACATTCAACGTATCCTTCAATGTGGAAGCACCAGTTACATCCAAAGTTGAACTCAAAGTAGAAGCACCCACAACAGCCAAGGTGGAACCCATAGTGGCAGCATTAGATACATTCAATGTATTCTTCAAGGTGGAAGCGCCAGTTACATCCAAAGTGGAACTCAATGTAGATGCACCTGCTACAGCCAAGGTTGAACCCATAGTTGCTGCCTTAGATACATTCAATGTATCCTTCAATGTGGAAGCACCAGTTACGTCCAATGTGGAACTCAAAGTGGAAGCACCAGCAACAGCCAAGGTTGAACCCATAGTTGCTGCCTTAGATACATTCAATGTGTTCTTCATTGTGGAAGCACCAGTTACGTCCAATGTGGAACTCAAAGTGGAAGCACCAGCAACAGCCAAGGTTGAACCCATAGTTGCTGCCTTAGATACATTCAATGTATCCTTCAATGTGGAAGCACCAGTTACGTCCAATGTGGAACTCAAAGTGGAAGCACCAGCAACAGCCAAGGTTGAACCCATAGTTGCTGCCTTAGATACATTCAAAGTATTCTTCAATGTAGAAGCGCCGGTTACGTCCAAGGTAGAACTCATAGTTGCCGCCTTAGATACATTCAATGTGTTCTTCAATGTGGAAGCACCAGTTACTGCCAAGGTAGAACTTAAAGTGGAAGCACCAGCAACAGTCAAGGTGGAACCCATAGTTGCTGCATTGGATACATTCAATGTGTTCTTCATTGTGGAAGCACCAGTTACATCCAAAGTTGAACTCAATGTAGAAGCACCTGCAACAGCCAATGTGGAACCCATAGTGGCAGCCTTAGATACATTCAATGTGTTCTTCAATGTGGAAGCACCTGTTACATCCAAAGTTGAACTCAATGTGGAAGCACCTGCTACAGCCAACGTGGAACCCATAGTTGCTGCCTTGGATACATTCAAAGTATTCTTCATAGTGGAAGCACCGGTTACGTCCAAAGTTGAACTCAACGTAGAAGCACCAGCAACAGACAAGGTGGAACCCATAGTGGCAGCCTTAGATACGTTCAATGTATTTTTCATAGTAGAAGCACCAGTTACGTCCAAGGATGAACCCATTGTAGCAGCACCGGTTACACCTAATGTTCCTCCCAATGTAGAATTAGAACCTACTTGTAAGTTCGCATTCAAAGACAAATCGCCGCTCTTTATATGCATATTTCCCTGGAATCTTGAAGTTCCACTAACATCCAATTGTGCCTGAGGGTCATTGTTAAGAGGACTAAACCCGACTGCTACTTTATCATCATAGGATAATACAGTTGAACCTAGCTTGTTATTAAAACTTATATCTAACTGACCGGTTGCGTCGTTAAACTTTAAAGCAGTAAAATCACCTTGTGAACCAACAACCTGGTCTTCAACCGCAAAGAAAATGGTATTATTTTCCAAATACAAGTTTCTAAATGGTTTATCTTGTGTACCCAAATCCCAGGTATAAGAATCTTTTGGCACTAAATGACCGTTTAATTCTAATTTTCTATCACTAGCACTTGTATATGAACTATCATCTTTACCAATTAGACGAATAATAGTATCATCATTACCACTCGCATCCGAAGCAACATACTTTAATGTGTTTTCGTGTTTATCCAACTGGAACTGAACGTTGTCACTTACATCTTTTAAGAACGCTATCTTTTGTCTATCAACACTTACCATAGTTTCATTCGCATCACTCTCATAACGCTTACCCATTACCTTCAATGATGACGCATCTAAAGCTACTTTAGATACACCATCCTCATCTGCGGTATAGAAATTTAAAGAGTTATCAGCACGAATATTAACGGCACCGCCACTAATATCTAAAAAGCCTTTTACATAACTCTGTCTCAATTTATTCGCATTGTTTGATTGATCGAACCACGTACTCATTTGCTCGATTATATATTATTCATCATATAAATTCTTATGCTAACTTTTTCTTTTCTGCAATTATTATAACAAAATACTAAATATTATTATTTATTTAGTATTTTGTTATATGCCGTAAATGTTTCTATCTGGATAAATATATAAGAAGTAATATAATGTCATCTTTTGATGATTGGCTTGTTGACCCGAAATCGAATAGATTTATCCAAACCTATCTACGTGGGTATTTAGATATAAGCGGCGGTCATATAATACTTCGGAATAACGACATTTACGTAAATGATGGCGATATTTCATTAAATGGACGATTATTAGTTTCTGGCGATGCATCACTTAATTCAAAATTATTTGTTGCTGACGATGTTTGTATGAACGAACTATTATTAGTTGGAAATGATGTCAGTTTAAACTCGAAATTATTTGTTGCTAATGATGTTTGTATGAATAAAATACTCATTGTCGGCGGCGATACCAGTTTAAACTCGAAATTATTTGTTGCGAACGATGTTTGTATGAACGAACTATTATTAGTTGGAAATGATGTCAGTTTAAACTCGAAATTATTTGTTGCTAACGATGTTTGTATGAATGAACTATTAATGGTCGGCGGAGACACCAGTTTGAATTCTAAATTATTTGTTAATAAAGACGCATCCTTTAATTCAAATGTTGATATTTCAGGTGATCTAGTTATACACGGAACATTAGGCGTTTATCAACAACAGGAAGTTAAGGTTATTAATACTACTGTTAACAATTACCAATTGATTGTTACTGAAGATATTTCTCTAAATGGCAATTTATTTGTGAGTGATGATGTTAGTATTAATTCCAATTTGTTTGTTGCCGACGATGTTTGTATGAATAAAGTTTTGTTCGTCGGTGGCGATGTTAGTTTTAATTCCGATTTATTTGTTAATGGAGATTTATCATTAAACGGCAATTTAGATGTTGATGGTAATTCTAAATTGAAAAATTTACACGTTCGTGAATGGGCGGTTTTAAGATCGACTTTGGATGTTAGTAAAAGTGTTGTTTTTAGTTCTACTCTCGATGTTAGTGGAGCTACTAACATACGTTCTACTTTAGATGTTAGCGGAGCTACTACACTTGCATCCACTTTATACGTAAGTAAAGCTGTTCGTATGGACGATACTCTTACTGTTGAAAATGATGTATCTATGAATAGCAATCTATATGTTACCCAAAATACATATATTGATGAAAAATTACACGTTAAAAGCGATGTTTCTATGGATACTATATTCACCCTTGGTGGAGATGCTAGTTTGAATTCGAAATTATTTGTTGCTAATGACGTTTGTATGAATGAAGTATTAATGGTCGGTGGAGATACTAGTTTGAATTCGAAATTGTTTGTTGCTGACGATGTTTGTATGAATCAGGTATTAATGGTAGGCAATGATGTTAGTTTTAATTCCAAAATGTTTGTTGCTAGTGACGTTTGTATGAATGAACTATTAATGGTCGGTGGAGATACCAGTTTGAATTCGAAATTGTTTGTTGCTAATGACGTTTGTATGAATCAAGTATTAATGGTCGGCAATGATGTTAGTTTTAATTCTGATTTATTTGTTGATGGTGATTTATCATTAAATGGTGATCTAAGTGTAGGTGGCGATATTACATCAACTAATTTATTGGTTCATGGTTGGGCGGATTTACGTTCTACATTAGATGTTAGTAAAAATGTTACTTTAGGTTCTACTCTTGATGTTAGTAGTAATGTTACTATTAATAATGGTGATATTACTCTTAATAATGGCGGGGTTACTCTTAATAATGGCGGGGTTACTATGAATGATATTTCGTTTGGTGTAAGTAATTTACCTACAAGTATTACTGGAGACTTTGAAAGTAATCAAAAAATTTTTTATTCTGAATTCGAAAATTCGGAACGTGTTTTTAATGGTATTTATGACATTTCTGCTAGTAGTTTTAAAAGTAATCGTGAACCTTGGAAAGCATTTAATTTAGATAATTATAGTTATTGGGAAACACCAGATGGTACTAATAGTAGTCCTACTGCAAATACAAAATACATAAATGAAAATGGTGTAGAAACTGATGTAAGTGGCGAATATATACAAATTGAAATGCCGTTTTATGTAAAAATTGATACACTTCATTTTGATGCAACTGGACTTAAAGATTTTATATTAATTGGTATTAAAAATGATGAGTTTCAACATATTTATACTTATTATAATGACGATGGAACTCAGCAAGGTGCATCAAATAACCAAAATATAAATTCTTCATTTTATAGTAATAAATATAGATTAGTTATTCCAAAAAATGGTGTTGTAACTATCGATTATGTTCTAATTTCACAGCTTGCTTTTTCCGGCGATGTTATTGGCAGTAAAATTAGTCTTGATAATGGCAATATCGGCATCGGTAATGTCAATCCTCGTTCCGCATTAGAAATAACTGGCGATATGACTATTTCAAACGCTATTAATAGTGAAAATAATACTGGCGGTAACGTAGAACACGGTCGTATTATGTGGGGTGGAATTGGTCGTGATATTAGCAACAACAACCATTCTAGCTATATTCGTTCTTATTTCGAAGATGGGACTTATGACACATCCGGCAATCTTGCCTTTGGAACTAGTGATGGCGTAGGTGTTGCTAATGATAAATTTATTATCCATTCTAATGGAACAAATCAATTCATTACTGACGTCTCCATGGATACAACCCTCACGGTTGAAGGCAATGTTAGTTTGAATTCTAATCTTGATGTTACGGGTGCTTCTACTTTGAATTCCACTCTCGATGTTGGCAAAGTTGCTAGAATGAAATCCACATTGAATGTTTCCAAAGCTGCAACTATGGAATCTACTTTGAATGTTACTGGTGCTTCTACTTTGAGTTCTACTTTGGAGGTTTCTAATGCTGCCACTATAAAATCCACATTGAATGTTTCCAAAGCGGCTTCGATGGAATCTACATTAGCTGTTACCGGTGCTTCTACTTTGAATTCCACTCTTGTTGTTGGCAAAGTTGCTAGAATGAAATCTACCTTGAATGTTTCCAAATCCGCAACTATGGAATCTACATTAGCTGTTACCGGAGCTTCTACTTTGAATTCCACTTTGGAGGTTTCGAATGCTGCCACTATGAAATCCACCTTAAATGTTTCCAAAGCAGCTACTATGGCATCAACTTTAGATGTTACTGGTGCTTCTACTTTGAATTCCACTTTGGTGGTTTCGAATGCTGCCACAATGAAATCTACTTTGTATGTTTCCAAGGCTGTCACTATGGCATCTACATTAGCTGTTACTGGTAAAACCACATTACATAATGATGTTTCTATGAATACAAATCTAAACGTAGGTGGAACGACTACCATTGGTAATAATGATGATAGTATTGGATTGAATGTTTTAAATAAAGTTGTAATCGGTAAAGATCTTGTAACCAATGAAGAAAATCCTCAATTAGATAATAATGATATACCCCTAGATGTATTTGGAACAATAAAAGCTCGTGGATTAATATTAGAATCTGGCGAGACGAATGTCGAAACCACTACTAATATTGGAATAATTGAGATAGGGAGTAGTTCTGATAAAAAACCAAAAATTACTACTGTTGATGGCACTAAAACTAGCATAGTTATTAAAACTGGCGATAATGTTGATAGATTTATTATAAATGAAGATGGTGATGCTACATTTAATCATAATGTTTCTATGAAATCTGTATTAGACGTTGATGGAGATGTTAGTCTTAATTCCAAATTATTTGTTTCTGATGATGTTAGTTTCAATTCCAAATTATCAGTTGGCAATGACGCTAGTTTCAACTCGAATTTGACTGTCAGTGGCGATGTCACTATTTATGGTAATCTCGACGTAAATAAAATACAAAACACTACTCATACTACTGTTAATGATTATTCCATTATTGTTAGTGAAGATATATCCCTGAATAACGATTTAGATGTTAGCGGTAATGCTAATGTTAATGGTAATGCTAATGTTAGTGGCAATGCTAATTTTGCCAATAAATTAGATATTCAGAAAGATGGCGATGTCACTGTATTAAATAAAAACCTTGTTATTGGTGGTTCTGTTTATTTATCTACTATGGTTGCTAACTCCATTTTTGATAATGTTGGACCAAGTAATAATATTTCTAATAATTTTTTAACTGATAATGATAATTATACAATACGAAGTAGTTCATATAATTATTTCATTACAAATAGTTCTATAGCATCAGCTTTTGGTAACAATAATAACACATGGAAATCTGGTATAGTAGGTCAATCATATAGTGATAATGGCGTTTCAATCGGTACTCAACCAGCTTATAATACTGTTGACGGAAATCAATTAACATACAATGGTCCAGTTACTCAATATTATAACCTTGAAAATAATAATACTAGTCTTGAGGGTGAATATATTGAAATTGAATTTCCCAACTATACTCGTATTGATAGTTATCAATTACATACAGATACATATCAAGTTCCTAGTTATGGAGTATTATTAGGTTATGTTGAAACTGATGAAACTGATGAAACTAATAGTCGTTGGCAATTTTTACATACGTATAATGAAACTGAAACCAACATAGTATCACCTACTTCTTTTTCTTTTGATATAGATGAAAATCGTATAATTACTACCAAAAAAGTAAGATTTGTTATAAATAAAATTCAAACAAATACTAATAAGACAGATATTCCAAATAATTCTTCAGGTGGAAATGTTTTTATTCGCTATATTAACTTTGCAGGAACATTTTTAGATAGTGGTATTTCAGTTGGTGCTGGTTATTCTCAAAACACCGCGAATACATCTATGGGATTTGGAACATTAGCTGGAAATATTGATGGTAAAAACAATATTGCTTTGGGTAATTATACATTATCACAAACAACAACAAGTGATAATATTGCTATTGGATATAACTCATTGGTTAATAATTTCCTAGGTGAAAAAAATATATCCATTGGATCTGATACTATGATTAGTAATAAAGAAGGTAATCACAATACAACATTAGGTCATGAAACTGGTTATTCCAATCAAGATGGCAATAATAACACATTTATTGGATATCATTCTGGTTACTCCAATGTTAATGGCAATAATAACACATTTATTGGATATAATACCAATTCTAATGGCAATTATTCTAACTCAACGGCAATTGGATATAACGCTACTGTTAGTGCTGATAACCAAATTGTTATTGGAACATCCGATGATACTATTAAAATACCCGGAACTATTGAAATTGATAATGCGTTTAATAATGATGTTTCCATGAACTCGAATTTATATGTTAATGGAGATGTTAGTTTCAATTCGAAATTATTTGTTGATGGCGCTTCTACATTAGACGGAACATTGAATGTAGCCGAAGATACTACATTAAAACAAAAATTAACAGTTAATAGTACTAGTATTTTTAATGATGTAGTTACTGTCAACGGACAAACTAATACTAGTAAGATTCGTGTAACTGGTAAATCTGATTTAGTCGGAACATTAGAAGTTACAGGTACTTCAGCCTTAAAGAATACATTGAATGTATCCAAATCTACAACATTGAGTTCCATTCTGTCTGTTAATAACGCTACTACATTGAAATCTACTTTGAATGTTACTGGTGCGTCTACATTCAATTCCACATTGTCTGTAAATGGCGCTTCTACAATGAAATCCAATTTGAATGTTGATGGTAATACACAATTGAATACATTAAATACTTCTGGTGCTACACAATTAAATAGTCTAACCACAACTGGTAATATTAAGATTACTAATGGTACTATAAATACGGCTAGTTCAGGAAGTGATAAATTATTTATAGACTCTACAAATAATACTACAGTTATTCGTAATAATGGAATAGAATTTCATAATGGGGATAATACGAACGCATTTATTAGAATACAGGATAATAAAATGTCTATTAATGGTAATCAAAATGATGTAGTATTATCAGTTACTGGTACAATTGAAAGTAGTTATATTCGTCTTACCACAGGAGGAACCGTTGAAACACAAGGAAGTGCTACACAACAATCACAATCCATATTAGTTGGTACTTCACAGAATGACGAATTAGCAACACGAACTGGTATGTTAATTGAAAACTTATCAAATACGGATGATACTCCGGAAGGTATTAAATTTACCAATGTAACAAACAATACACCGGATGGTGGTATCGTATCGATTGATGCTAGTGGAAATATGGATATAGAGAATAATTTAACCGTTGATGGTTCTTTAAATGTAACAGGTATTAATTCTGCCGCTTATATTCGCAATTTAACTGTAAATGATGTGGCTACACTAAAAAATACATTGAATGTTTCAAAAATTACTACTTTACATTCTACTTTAACTGTTGATAAGGCTACTACGCTAAAAAATATACTGAATGTAGCAAATGCTACCACGCTAAAAAATACATTGGATGTTTCAAAAGCTACTACATTAACTTCTACATTATCGGTTGATAAGGCTACTACAATAAAATCTAGATTGGATGTTTCTGACAATGTTTCATTCAATTCTAAATTAACGGTTTCTGACACTAGTGAATTCAAAAATGATATTGATATTTCTGGTAATGTTTCTATTGAATATGGCGATTTTACCATAAATGATGTTTCATTTAATGTTACTGGTTTACCTACAAGTGTTATTCCTGGAGGTTTTGGAACTAATAATCAAAAAATTGTTTATTCTCAATATTCTGGTATGGAACGTGTATTCAATGGCATTTACGATGTTTCTGCTAGTAGTACTGACGGTAATAACAATGTTTGGAATGTATTTGATAACGTTGATGGTAGTTATTGGCGAAGTAACGCTGGATATACCGAGACTCTTGATACTGTTGATAACATTAGTTATAAAACAGTTCCAAACACTTACGATATTAGTTTTGAATATTTTGATACAACTAATAACACTACCGCAAATTATCTAGGTGATTATATTGATACTATTTTTCCTTTTCAAATAAAGTTAAATTCAATTGATATTCGATGTGATCAGGTAGATGGTTCTTCTTTACGAATTGAAGATTTTATTATAGTTGGTATGATTGATAATAGCTGGAATGAAATTAAAGAATCTACAGAATCAGATTTACGACATAATTCAATTAATACACTAGATAGCACTATAAAAATCGACGATGAATCTAATAAATTTTATACTAATCGCATTCGTATAGCAATTAATAAAATCGGACAAGCAGAAAATGAACCTGATGAAACTGAAAATAGAGCTAACATTTCAAAACTCAGATTTAATGGCGACGTATTAGGTAGCAAAATACATATTGATAATGCCAATCTCGGTATTGGAAATGTTAATCCTCGTTCTGCTTTAGAAATTACCGGAAATATGCTGTTATCCAATGCCATTAATGGTAAAAATACCAGTGGAAATCCCGTAGAACATGGGCGTATTATGTGGGGCGGAATCAATCGGGATATTAGCAATAACAATCATTCTAGTTATATTCGTTCTTATTTTGAAGATGGGTCTTACGATACATCCGGCAATCTTGCCTTTGGAACTAGTGATGGTGTAAATGTTGCTAGTGATAAATTTGTTATTAATGCCAAAGGTGTCAATAATTTTATTACTGATGTTTCTATGGATTCCAATCTTATGACAAATGGTGATGTATCCTTCAATAATAAGTTATATGTAAAAAATAATGTTTGGGTAGATGGAAGTTTGGGTATTGGAACATCAACGCCTGTTGTTGTAGTTGATATTAGTAATAATGGAGCTTTACGTATTCCAGTTGGTAACGACATAGATAGACCAGTTGATAATAATACTGATAATGAAGCTTTTTATGGTTCTATTCGTTATAATACTGATAACTCACAATTTGAAGGTTATGGTCCTGGTGGTGCTTGGGGATCACTCGGAGGGGTTATTAACGTCGCACAGAATACCAAAATTTTGGCAGCGCACCCCAATGCTGATTCTACTAATAATGAATTAATGTTTTTTACAAATGGTGATGAACGTATGCGAATTTATAATAATGGCGATGTTTCTATAAATGAAAATTTGACAGTTCACGGCAAAATCAATAATGCAAAAATATTTACTAATGCTGGATCCAACTCTAATCTTCTTGTAGGTATTGGGAATATTATTAAAGAACCTGAAGGTAGTAATAATACTGGATTCGGATCCAACGTTTTTAGTAGTAGTTCTATGACAAGTGACGCAATGTATAACACTGCTTTTGGTAACCTTGTATTACAAAATATTACTAGTGGTAATGGGAATAGTGGTGCCGGAACTTCTTCACTAGCAAATACAAGTACTGGTGACGGGAATGTTGCTATGGGTAATGGTACATTGAGAGATAATACTACTGGTTCTAATAATACCGCTATTGGTAAATTCGCATTACGTAATATTAAAGAAGGTGAAGAGAATTCTGCTTTTGGAAAACAAGCAGGTATGGATATAATAGGTGATGATACTGTTAAGTTCAATACATTTTTAGGTGCTAATACTAACTTCGATGTTTCCTCCAATAAATATCAATATTCCACCGCATTAGGATATAATGCGAAAATCACTGACTCTCGACAAATTATGTTAGGAACTGCTTCTGAGACCGTAGTGGCTCCGGGCGATGTTTCTATGAATGGAAAATTGTATTTTAATAGTAGTAATAATAGCGGTGGACCTAATAAAATATCTTTATGGCAAGATAGTGTTTTTGGATTTGGTACGGTTACTAATGGTGTTAAATATAATACCTATGATTATCATATATTTAATTATCGTGGGGGAAACAATAGTGATGGAAATCTCGCTATGAGACTTAATCAGAATAATCTTCATATAGAGGGTGGGTTACACGCAAAAGGCGATGTTTCATTTAATAGCGATTTGTCACTCAATGGCAACCTAGTTATTGGTGGTGATTTGTCACTCAATGGTAACCTAGCAGTAGTCAATCAACAAAATCAAACTATTATCAATACCACTGTTAATGATTATACTGTGATTGTTACTGAAGATCTTTCTTTGAATGGTAATCTTCGTGTTAGTGGTGATGCTTCTTTTAATAGTGCGGTTACCATTGGTGGTGCTTCTACTATGAAATCCACTTTGTATGTTTCTAAGGCTACTACTTTGAAGAATACATTGAACGTCGACGGAGCTTCCTCTTTGAATAATACATTATATGTAAATCAGGCTACTACTTTGAATAATACATTAACAGTTGACGGCAATGTCGGTATTGGAACGACAACCCCTTCATATGCTTTAGATATTAGTGATGGTATTATAAGAGCTAGTTATACTGCTTCTAGCATTATTCATCATTATCCATTCCGCACTAGTTTACATACTGATGATGGATGGACTGAATATGAAACAAACTATAATAATAATACCGACGACATACAAGCTCCGAACTCTAGTAGAGTTTATACGCGATTACGTTCGCAATCTTATCTTATTTCCCCTGCTTTTGATTTAAGTGGGTATGCTTTTTATACCGATGGTTCAAGTTGGTCAAACCATCAATTAACCAATGGTCGTATATTGTTAAAAATGATGGGTCGTTCTTACAGTCAAGAAAACGGAAGTGAATTCACTAAAATCAGTATCTTAAACGCTGATGTTAACGCTGATGTTAATGATGATTTAATAGATGTTATTTATAAAGAAAATGGTGATAGTGATAGTGCTGTGGATTTTTATCCTATTGTATGTGATTTAAAACCCTATCTTACACCCTCTGTTTATAAAATTAAAATTAAAATTGAAATATATGCTAGCGCACAATACCAAGGAGATTTTTTTGATTTTAAAGATTTTTCTATTTGTGTTGATGATAACTATCCTTGGTATAAATCTTCTGTTTACAAACAACAAATCCTCGGTGGTGCTTCCATTGGCAAAAATTATATACGTAACGACTTAAATAGTAATGAATTGCTTGTTGAAGGAAATGTCGGCATTGGAACGGAACAACCTTCACATAAATTACACGTTGTTGGTAATGCTTTAGTTACTGGAGATGCTTCTATGAATAAAGCGGTTACCATTGGTGGTGCTTCTACTATGAAATCCACTTTGTATGTTTCCAATGCTACTACTTTGAAGAATACATTGAACGTACATGGTGCCTCCTCTTTGAATAATACATTATATGTAAATCAGGCTACTACTTTGAAGAATACATTAGCGGTTACTGGTAAAACTACATTAGAGAATGATGTTTCTATGAATGGCGCGGTTACCATTGGTGGTGCTTCTACATTGAAGTCCGCTTTGTATGTTTCCAATGCTACTACTTTAAAGAATACATTAGCGGTTACTGGTAAAACTACATTAGAGAATGATGTTTCTATGAATAACGCGGTTACCATTGGTGGTGCTTCTACTATGAAATCCACTTTGTATGTTTCCAATGCTACTACTTTGAATAATACATTAAACGTAAACGGAGCTTCCTCTTTGAATAATACATTATATGTAAATCAGGCTACTACTTTGAAATCAACCTTAAATATTGGCGGTAAAACAACATTGACAGATGACTTATCTATGAATGGTAATATGAAATTAGATGGTAATGTTGATATAAGTGGTGATTTAGTCCTTCAAGGTAATTTAACAGTGAATCGACAAAACAACAACAACATTATCAATACCACTATTAATGATTATCAAATAATTGTTAGTGAAGATATTTCATTGAACGGTGAGCTCCATGTTAGTGGGGATGTATCAATGGGGAACAATCTATTTGTAAACGGCGATGCTTCATTCAATCAAATTGTAGATATTTCAGGAGATGTCATTATTGGCGGGCAGAAAATGAATCCACAACGGTTATGGACGATTGATATCACTGAAGATCTTTCATCTAATTTTTATCCAGTTGTGTTAGAAAAGAAAGACTTCCAATTACCAATACATTTCAAAATAACTGGAACGAATTCTTTTGGATGGCAGAATCCATATAATGATTGTACTCTTATAGGATATCATAGAGCTGGTGGTTGGGGTGATAAACCGGATATTTGGAATGTTCGACAAAAATGTCATGTCGCAAATGAAAGACGATTCCTTGGAATATACACTGGTACAAGGGATGATCGCAATGTTGTAATTTATATGCGCGGAGGTTATAGTTATGAAGTTGTAACAGATTCACCTAGTGTGAAACTACATTCAGGCGGATACTATGACGAATCAGGTTATAATAATAACGGTGATCTACTCAGTGTACTCTTTCCAGTCAGAAATTCAGATGGTAGCGCGAAGGAATCGGAAATTCCTGAAATAGTTACTGGAAATAATGGTGGTACAGCCTATGAAACAGATAGAATCGCAAATACCGCTATACGTGTAGATTTGACAAGTGGAGATATAGACCAAGAGTATAAAAGTGGTAGTGTTGGCATAAATACAGGAACACCTAATAGTAATTACAAATTAGACGTAAATGGCGATGTAAATGCTACTTCATACAATGCCGCTTCTGATTATCGTATCAAAGAAAACGTTGTTCCTATTTCCGATACATCTTATAATATCGATAACTTAAGACCAGTTACTTATACAAATATCAAAATGGAAAGACAGGATTTCGGTGTAATCGCTCACGAACTTCAAGAACAAATACCTTTCTTGGTTACAGGAGAAAAAGATGGCGAACATCATCAATCCGTCAATTATAACGGTCTCATTGGTCTCTTATTAAATGAAGTTCAACAACTCAAAAAACGAGTCCAAGAATTAGAACAATCCAAACCTTAATTTTATACCCTTGAAGATTTACACCTTCGGGCATTTAAAATAGGACATAATACAATACATTTCATAATATAATGAATTTATAAAATGTATTTTTTAACGCACGATTCCAAAAGCACCCACTTTACAACTACAAGTATTTCCGTCTGTATGTCTACTATGTAAAATACATTTACATCCGGTTTTCAGATTTGCACTTGCGCTGGCATCACTATCCCACCCACGGTTCCAAATATTCAATGGCTCCGGTGTAGGAACAGTAGGGTCTGCTCTACACGTCATAGGAACACGATTTGTTCGTAAATTCGTATCCTTGCATACTGGAAATGTAGGACAATTGCTAACTGTCTTCTCCATATTGAATATTAATTGTGTATTTGAAGGCACCAGTTGATTATATCGGGGTTTTGTGTTGGTTATGCTATTCGATAGTGAATATTGCTGATTTTGTGTTAATACATTTGATGCAAATACTGGTGGTTGATTGGTTGTATCATTATCTACACGAAGACGTGTAGACATTTTCTTATGTTTTAAATAATCACTTTGAGACATTTCTTTACGCTATATACATACATACTATATTTTGTATCCATATTTCGTAATTCTTCTTATTCATCTTGTGTGACATATGTATTTTTTTGTAAATTCGTTTTTACTGTATAATAACCTATATATGCTACTAATGTTCCCAACAATGCTCCTACTCCTAATTGTTCTAATGTATGGCGATTATATTTCCACCTTTGATATACCGTTAAACCAGCAATAAATAATTCACCTAATAGCCACGCCGGTGACTCTTTGACTAAATATAAAAAGGTTAATGACATAAATACCGATTGTGCGTGTGCCGAAGGCATTCCATACATTTCTATTCCGGTATATTCTTCATTCATTACACTTATTCCATCATTGGGACGGGGTTGCTTTATAATCACTTTTGCTAATTTGTTTATTACTATATTGATTAAAAATATAACTAAATAGGCGCACCAAAAATATTTATTATTCCATAACATCAAAATACCTACCAATAACAATATTAATGGACCCGTAAATCCTATCATATCTATTATGTTTATCATTTTACTTCCTACTTGACTATCGTTCATTTGTAATAAGCTTATTATACATATTATTACAAATATTTTTATTCAAAAAATTATATTACGTTTGTTGCGGTCTATACAATTGCTCGCATATCAAAGAAAAAGACCAATTCGCATTATTGAAATCGACTATATTTCCACGATCGCTTACTAATTTTATACTCATTCGTTGGAGATTTACCGGACCAAAATATTGCCTTTCTTGGTTTTGTAAAGTTCCGCCAAATTCTACTATGGTTTCTCCGTTGTTTTTACCACCTAATTTTAATGGTATTACACCAAATACATCACTCGCAAAAGGGGTTGAACCGTATATTTTCGAACTTACATTCCCCGTCGTAGCATTGGTTTCTGAAGCACTCGTATTTGCCGTTGCTGCTATGGACTGGATTTGTTTTTCCGTTAATTTATTATAATCAGTACGGGTTTCTGTATTATATACCTTCTCACCAGTAGCTGGGTCACATACGAAATTGTTACGTATAGCATATGATGGCAATGGCACCCCAGTATCTCGCGATGTTATTGTTATTAATCCATCATTTAAATGACTTTGATTAAAATCATCTATACATAACAGAAAATAATTAAATAATTCTGTGCTTATTCCCGTATCTGCTGTTATTGTTATTACCGATGAATTGTTTATATCTTCGTAATTTGATAAATTATATACCGTGAATTCTCGATAACCCAATATCCAACCTAATGTGCTATCCCAAGTTGTATTTCTTACACTACTTACACCCGCATAACACTTTACAAAACTATAAGGGTCGTAAAAAGATATACGATAATCTTTTGCTCTATATTCTTTGTTGATTGTTATACGGAATAATACATATTCAATACCTTCAATCGTTCTTACTGTTATACTTGAACCTTCTCCTGCTGTTCCTATAAATGAATTATTGATTGCTTCAAATAACATATCACGAGTATAACGTATATCTTCATTGGTTTCGGATTTCAATGGAAGTTCTATAATTATATTGTTTTCATTTGCCAATACTCCTTCTTCGTAAGCAATTATTTCTATTTTATTCGTATCTTCAGTGAGAGTAATCAAGTTCTGTAAAATATAACTGTTACTTTTTATACCTAACACAGTTGTTCCGTCTTCATCTATACTTGAATAGGATACATCTGTGAACTGTCTATTTACATCATACACCGATTCTATTGTGCTGTTTAACAAAGGAAAACTATTATCTGTCATCGCATGGTCTATATTCAAATGTTTGTTCCAACTATCAAAATAATAATTCTGATTTATTAATAATGATAATTTTACTGTTGCTGTTCCGTCTGTTGTGTTCTCTATAAATTCTACATTACTTCCTACTAAATCCGCAAAACGATTGAATTCTACTTTAATCGCCGCTTGTAAATCACTCAAATTCGCATAAGATGCTTCACTCGGCGCTGGTATCAAATAACCGTATGGAATAGGCGAATTATACAATGCCGAACGTCCATAATCTGGTTCAATAATATCGGGGTTAGATACCGAAATATACATCAAATAACTCGAATCTATTACATATGATGTTGTATTTGCTATATTTATTGTATATTCCATCACATCATCAGTTATTGCTGTTATGTTTTCAGTTCCAAATAAACCTTTACTACGTAAAATACCTACATTGGTATTTGATAAATCTGTATTATTTATCATTTCTACGACGTCACTCGATGAATTGTATTTTAAATATGGGACATTCTCGTTTCCTATCTCTAAACCGTCTCCTTGTTCCAATTGAAAAATTGTATTTGTAATACTATAGCTAATATCTTCTAAAAACTGGATTGCGTAAGTTTCCTCTGTTAATTGTTTATTTATGTTTAATTTCAAAGTCGCATCTACCATATTGTTATCATCTACAACTATGTTTAGTTTGGAACCAGCAAATATATATTCATTATTACTATCCGTAAAATTTGTCAATAGGCTATTTATCTCATTAAATAAAAAACCACTGCCTATTATACCACTATCATTTGTTACATATAAATTGTAACTTAAATCGCTACCTACATCATTATTATCTTCTTTTGCTATTACAGTCAATATTTTATTGCTTGGTATTATATAACTATTTTCTAATTCAAAAGTGCTTGAAATTGAGTATATTCCTTCGGTTAATTCGTATGTTTCATCAAACCCCATTACCGTATTAAAGACTGTGTTTGTAAAATCCACTTTGTATTTTCCAGTTGTAATTGTTCGCAAAATATCAAATTGCATATAAAAACGACCATTGGCATCCAAATATGCATTACTTGAACTTAATATCTCACCATTATTCGCATCTGATATACGATTATTTATTTCTTGTATATAGGCATTTACATTATAAGATAAATCCGTATTTGGTATATCTATTCTATAGTCATTTGTGCTTACATCATATCCGGGTTCTATATTTTTCAAATAAATATATGGAGATGTTTTTATAGCAAATTTATCTGTTTGCTGAACCAATGGTGGTATTTCTGAATATATATCATTTAATACTACCGACGTTTCAATAAATTTAAAACACGATGGTGTTCCCGTCCAAATCAACTCCGGTGTATCTTCACTTATAGTTTCATTTGGAAATTTTACACGTATTTTTGAATTCGCTACGTTGTTTGTTGTCATTCGATTCGGTTTTATATGTAGTTTAAAGTATGAATTGGTTTCTTTGTCTATGCGTTCTACTCTTGATTCGTCGTTCAAATATTGGTTTTCACTTATTACTTTGTTTATATTATTAAAAATCGCAGCACGTGTATAGTATAAACCCATTGTTAACGATAATGTTACCGGTATTGATAATTCTAATACTTCCGCTGTGCTATTGGGAACTCTTATGAATTTCTCTACAGTAAATGAATTGTTCGCACTCGTTATTTTATATCTAAATGGTTCTGTTGCGCTTGTTAGCGGTAACGCGTTTTCACCATCTAAATCGAAAAAATTGTAAGAAGCATCTTTAAAACCTAAAAAACTTGGAATACTTTGGGAACGATTTACAAAATAATCTATATCATTTGGCGGTTCAGGTGTAGTCCATCCCGGAAAGTTCAAATAATAACTCATTTCATTATATTGTTTATAAATTTCCGTATTTGTCGTAATTAATGAACTGTATTTATTATATTCCATTGCTGTAGCACCAAAATCTACATCAGTATATGTATTCTTCACTGTTGTTATACTCTCATTGATGGTATCTGATAATTCCGATGGTGAATAATTTCCCGGCGTTATTTCTATTTGGTAATCATGATTACCATTATCTATTCCCGGCACGTTTCCCTTTAATATAAAAAAATTACTTCCGAAACTAGAATTTATAGTCCACCATACATATGGTATTTCTACCGAATATAATTTCATTGATACCACGTCTTTTATCGGTTCCGATAAATTCAATGTGAAATCCGTCGATAAACTTCGCTTGTCTTGTCTGTATTGACTATCTATAGTTACTACTCGTCTTACCGTTTGCTGTAATAACGGATTCAACTGACCTTTCGCATATTCTAAATCTTTGGTATAATTCATTACTTTATCCATTCGTTCTTTACTTGGTGCCAAATATTTATCACTAGCTAAGTTCCCCATGATCTCCTCATTTGTTGGTTCATTTGTCAAATCAATTATTTCTTCGCCTTCCTCACCATCAATCCCTTCCATTATATTCTCATCTTCGTCATCACTTGTTTCGAAAAAATGTTTGTAGATATCATCAAAAAAAGTGGCTAATATTTCAGAATCCGCATTCTCTATACCCTTGTATTTATTTATTTGTTGTACTATTTTCGCCTCTAATTCACGATCCGTTGGACTTGTTAAATCTAATATTTCGAATAATTCTTTATCTGTATAACTATTTACGTCGTATATATCCTTTTTATTTTGTTTATCTTCCATATATACTTATAAATACAACTTCTATATACTATTCACGCTATTTATTTGTTTCATTTACTAATAAACGTTGTTTAAACATGTTTCCTATGTATTTTATCAAATCCAATTGGGTTGACAGTGTAAATAACAACTCCGTTGGAAAACTTTTTAAACCTTGACCTCGTTTCATATGTTTATTTCCTCGAAAACATAATATATCGAATATCTTCATAACTAAATCTTCTTCTTCTGTCATTTCGCTACGATCTATACGTGTCTTTCCTATAAATGAATATCTATTATAATTCCCTTTCGAGTATACGTTCAATTTACCATTTACTGATTGATTACGTATCAATCCTATTCCGATTATTTTATTTGTATCATTATTCATTTCCAATATAAATATGTTCGTGTCTATCATTATTGATTTAGATATAGGGTCAGGCGAACCATATATACAACCTATATTCTTATGCTTCTCCCTATATAGCTCATTTTCTCGCCACGTTGATTTCGTAAAACGACTCGTTAATATGTGATTTCTCATATTTTTCTTGAATTGTCTTAATTGTTTTCTATGTATTTGACTCGTCGTTGATATTTCCGTTGTCATTTTATTCTATTTGTTCTTGCTATCTAATTACTTTGTATTTAATCAATTTTTTGGTTTGATTTCTCTTTTTTTTTTCTGCGTATAATCATATTATGATGTATTCAGATATTTCTAATTCTAGTATTAGTGTCTCTACTATTGACCCTGTACTGTTAGAATCGAATCAATCTACATCCTCCGATGATACCAATAGTAATTCCGACGACAGCAATAATCTATCAAAACCTGTTATTATTAAAGTCAATAGCACTATACCCCTACATACTGATAATATTGAAAATGAACCATCCTTACAATCCTATACTGATAACCATTTTGTTACCTTATCCAATCGAGACCTTGATAAATTAAATCACAATGATTTGTTTTTTAATCCGGATTTTTCTAACTCGGGTAGCAATAGCCCCGTTCTTTCAACATTAGATAGCAATCATGCAAGTAATAATAATAGCGACGATGAACGTGATGATAATGATAATAAGAGTAAATACACAAAACTCAATACAAACGACATCGAAAAATATGTTAAAAAATATTATACCAATTACCTCGTCGATAAATACGCCAATGAACTCGATATTTTGACTACCTTTATTCGAGGACAAAAAAATTTATACGAACAATGCAGAAATATTACCCAACAGAAACTTACCTTGTTGGTATTTCCCGCTATTACGATTGCTGCTTGTGTCACCATTATTTCACCCTTTATTGAATGCGATTCTATTAATACCAATATCATTACTGCTCTTAACGCAATTGTCACCTTATTTATTTCATTAGTTGGACTTTTAAATCTGGAATCTTCCTGTGAAAAATATCTCATACTCGCATCCTTATTCGATAATGTTGAAACGAACCTAGAACTCGCCGGCACAAAATTAATGGTTATGAAAAAAGAAAAAGATATATCCGACTTGATTATTCGAAAATTCAATGAAGTTGAAGATAAAATCTCGGAATATAAACTCATTACCCAAATGCTTGTGCTACCCGAAATTAAATCATTGTTCCCTATTATTTCACACGTCAATGTCTTTTCATTTATTAAAAAAACAGAACTTATGAAAAGAGGACTTATCGAAAAATTACGGGATGTTAAAAATGAAATCTATTATATTCAATATAAATTTCAACGTAGAGAACAAATTCATAAACTTAAAATGTCTGCTTCACATAATAATACTAACCCGATTCCCATTGAACAAAACAACCCCGAATATAAACGGGAAAAAGCGCGATTAAATCAACTTTATCAACTCAAAACGAATATTACCAATGAAATCATTGAACTACAAAACGCATATACCATTATGGATACCATCTTTTATAGAGAAATTTATCTTGCCGAAAAAAAACAAAACAAATGGTGGTTTTGTCTATTTTGTTTCTATTTTAGTAAATCCTATGATAATGAAACCTATATGAATGACCTCATACAAAATCTTTCACCTAGTCTTAGAGAATTGATTATATATTAATTTATTTTTAACGTGCCGGACATATTTTCCAATACCAAGGCATATCATACACCAAATTTACCTTTCCTAATTCATTCATATGTTCCAACATTTCGGTTGCTTTACTATTCTTTGTATTCCATCTTATTTTTATGATTACCCTTTTATGCTGCGGGTCTTTATACAATGGAAATTCATTTAACTTCTCAACTGAACCTATTTTCATATTGTAAATAATATCCGCTATATATTTCTTTGAAATATTCAAATCTACACGCGGTATACATATTGTTGTTGTTGTCATTTTAGTTTTATTTGTATCTTTTATAAAATTGATGAAAATCAATTTTATAAAAATTGGTATCCCCCATTTAAACCCACTATGTAGGTTGCTGTTTCGGTTAAAATTCTAATAATTAACAATTATTGTGTATAATTTATATACTTTATTAGTTTTTTATTTTTGCTGTTCCGAAACATATTTTATATGTTTTTACCTTTAAATTCCTTTTTCTTATAATAAATTAGTTTAAAAATGTATATTTTTTTATTTCCATATTCAAAATAATGTCTATTCACGATATTTTAGACGATTCTTGGCTTCAAGAACAACAAAAGATTCAAGACATAAAACACAATTATTGTAAAGAACCTATGGATACGATTTCTGTTTATTCCATTTTTATTAATAATGATAAAAACATTGATAAAATTGTTAATTCCGAAATTACTCTCTCTTCCAACAACAATAATAACAAATACATACCAAAGGAAACTTTACTACACCTTATTCAGAAAAACAAAGAATACAATACCAACAATAACAAATCCACATACAAACTTCTTGATATTGCCTCCTTTTTTGTTACTATAGAACCCGAATACATACAATCCTTTTCCAAATCTAACGATGAATCCTTCTCACATGATTTTTTCAAATTTCATCCTTCCGTTGATGATATTACTGTCCCACAATCCATTTTTATATTCCATAAAGTCAATGCCATCTTTATTACCTTCCAAGAATGCATTCAAAAATCCAATAAATATACCATCAAATCCATCTTAAAAACGAAACCCAATAAAAATAATACCAAGTTCTCTAACACCAAAAAAGTCCAAATTAAAACACAATTCAATGAATCTTATAATAATTCCTATGTTAAACACAAAAAAACACGCAGAAACGTTCGGTAAATGGAAATTTATGTCAATGTTCTCTATCCTACAATAAAAATGATATAGATATATTTATTTATAATCAATATATCTCAATATGGATTATATAGACTTCCCACCATTGCCTAACAATTATAATTATGATGATTTTTTTCGAGATGAACTCGTTTTTTTCCACTTTCATTCCACACGTGCCACAAATTATACCGATTTTTGCTACTTTTCCAACCGGTTTGACAATGTTATCGATGCTTTGAAAAAACAATTACAAATTAATCCTCAAAACACGCTTCCTTATTTACAATTGTTCTATAAACTCATTGCCAATACCAGGGATATTCATTCCGGCAAAGGTGAGCGGGATTTCTCCTATATGATGCTGTGGAAACTATATAAGTATTTTCCATCCCTTTCTATTTTTCTTTTGTATCGATTTGTTAAACAAGTTCCAAACCAACCTTATACTTACGGCTGTTGGAAAGACATTAAGTATTTCTGCGATTTCATTTACTCCCATAGTTCGAAAAAGGAAAATGACCCCCTCATTACTATTTGTGTTGAACTTATTAATACACAACTTAAAGAAGACTTGCAAACTTGGAAATTCTCCGAACACGCTATGGACCCTCGGGTTATATCCAATGTCGCAAAATGGATTCCCCGTGAAAATAAAAAATTCAGCTGGCTTTTTGATTTGTTAGCTATCCACTGGGGCGTTACTAACCATCCGCATATTATGAATACCGCTAACAATATTAATTCGCAAATTAAAGCTTCTAATAAATACAAGCTATTGTATAGAAAAAATGTTTCTTACATGAATAAAGCCATTGACCCACTCGAAATTAAATTATGCGCCAATCGTATCCATTTAATTGAACCTAGTAATATTACCCTTTGTAATATGGATAAGCATAAACACATCATTTTTAATGATTCCGATAATCCAAACAAGATTTCTTGTAGCCAAAGGATTAAGGACTATATTATTCACAAATATTCCAATTGTAAACACGATATTAGCAACTTTTATAAATATAATACCTCTTCTTCTCTACCCATTTATTACTATGTCAAAAATGCTATTTCGTTTATTGAAAAATATGACTGCGCCGATAACTCCGAATATCAGATTCTAAACAAACAATGGGCTTATCTTTCCGACTACATTTTTGATAACAATGTCGACAATTTTATATTACCTATTATTGATATTTCTTCTTCTATGAGGAAACACGATGATGATTCTTTTTATGCTGCCATCGGTTATGCCATTCTATTATCCCAACATAGTTTTCTTCATGACAGGATTCTTGCTATTGACAATGTTCCGATTTGGATTAAATTCGAACCAAATATGACCTTTATTCAAAAGGTTAAGGTTGCTATACAGAATATTTCATCTCTGTATTCTACCGAGTCGTCTTATACAGACGCTTTTCACTTTATTGGACGCTCTCTTCTTCATAATAATCTCTCTTATAATGACATTGAAAAATTACAATTTGTCGTCTTCTCTACGTTTTCACAATTCAAAGAACACGATGCTAACATATACGACCTTATCACCGATACGCTATCGTCTTATACTAAAGCCAGACCATATATTACCTTTTGGAATCTATCCAAATATGATAACATCGTAATTCCTTCTTCCGCTAATCAAGCTAAAACCAAATTGCTATCTGGGTTCTCTTCACATCTTGTAGACCATTTACCTATTCATTCGAATATCGAATATTATACACCCTATACATCTATGTGTAAAATTCTTAATCGATATCAATACAATGTTCTCGATGAATATATTCACAATATTATTGTATGAAACCTATATTGATGGATTTGATAATGGTTTTATAAATGTTTTATAATTATATAAAGACTTTTATTAAGATTTATATAATACTATGCCGAAAACGGAAATTGATTACTCAAATACTATATTTTACAAAATTTATTGTAAAGATGAATCCATTAACGAACTTTATATAGGTCATACTACGAACTTCGTTCAACGCAAACACGCACACAAAAATAGTTGTAACAATGAAAAATCTCCTTGCTACCCTCTCAAAGTATATAAAACGATTCGTGAAAATGGCGGCTGGAACAATTGGACTATGGATATTATCGCATTCCATAACTGTAAAGATAGTTACGAAGCACGCAAAACCGAACAGGAATACTATGATAAACTAGGTGCTACTCTTAACAGCATTCAACCTCTTCCTCCCAGAAAATCCGTAGCTACTGTTACCATCCAAGAACAAACGAATCCAAAGGTATTTGATGGAACTTCTTTTAAATATAGATGTGAAAAGTGCGATTATAGTTGTATAAAAAAATATGATTATGAACGTCACATATCAACAAAGAAACATAATAGGGCAACAATGAAACCTAATACGGGCAATCCGAACTATATATGTGATTGTGGTAATGTATATAAACATCCATCTGGATTATATCGCCATAGGAAAAATTGTAATAATGATACTGAAGACAAAGAGAATAATACCAACATTGACAAATATGAAATGTTAATGGTAACATTTATGAAAGAAAACCAAGAATTCAAACAATTATTAATAGACCAAAATACAAAAATTATGGAATTGATGTGTAAATTAAATAATAAATAATTTACGCAAAATCTGAATTATAAATTCAAGAAAAAAGTTGGGCGAAGTTTTGGAAATTGGACGTTTTTAAAATGTCCATTTTCATTTTCTTGAAGATTAAATTTATAAATAGTGTATTTTTTGGGTGGTTCTTACCAGAATGCTTTTATTTTCATTTTTTATTGTAAAAAACTGTTACCATAAAAAAATAAGTATATTACGCTGAAAAGATTTAGAAAGAAATATATAACTCTATGTAAAGATGCAAAAGATTACAGAAAAAATGCCAAAAAATGCAACTATATATTATTGTGAACCGTGTAACTTTAAAAGTAGTAAAAAAAGTAACTATGATATACATTTAACTACCGCAAAACATAAAAGAGTTACAAGTAATGACGATAATCATTCTATAAAAAGCCATATATGTCAATGTGGCAAGGAATTCAAATATCGTCAGGGATTATACAAACATAAAAAGAGCTGTAACCAACAACCATCACAAGAGAACACTAATAAAGAAGATACAAACGTAGGTGAAAAGTATGAAACGATAATACGGATATTATTGAAAGATAACCAAGAATTCAGACAATTACTAATAGACCAAAACGCAAAGATCATGGACCAAAACACAAAAATAGCAGACCAAAACACAAAAATAGCAGACCAAAACGAAAAGATGATGGAAATGGCTGGAAATATGGGTAACAATCATCATAATACAACAACAAACAGCCACAATAAGTTTAATCTCAACGTATTCCTCAACGAACAATGTAAAGACGCAATGACATTGAAAGATTTCGTTAAGAATATGGAAATATCAATGGACGAGTTCATACAAACAGGTGAAATTGGTTTTGTAGATGGATTGACACAAACTATAATCAAACGCATTAACGATATGGACCTTTATGATAGACCTATCCATTGTACGGATTTAAAACGTGAAACAGTATACATTAAGGACGAAGAGAAATGGGAAAAAGACCCCAATAAAGAGAAATTACGAAAGGCAATTAAAGGCGTGGCATATAAAAATGAACGAATGCGTCCAATTTGGTATGAAAATACACCAGAAGCAGCGGTCCTTGGGACACAAGATTGCGAAAAGTTCTTTAAATATTCAGCATCAGCACTTGGTGGCGCAAGCACAGATCAACATAGGACTTTTGAAGATAAAGTAATGAAAAACATTCTCAAAGAGGTCACTATTGATAAACAAATGAACTGAAAGAATAATATTATATTTTACATAATATTATTGAAAAATCCTATGAAATAATTTGCTTTATTACCGTAAAGCTTGATATACCTTGGTTTCTCTTTGTAAATTATTTTGCATTGTGGTTAATATATTCTTTTTTATCATATTCTTTTTTTCGTTGCTTAATAGAACGCCGTCTAATAATTTCATCAGTTTTTTATTTTCACTGGAACTTACATTTGTAAAAATTGTATTTATTTTCTCTATAATCTTGCTACTGTTATCACGTTCATCAGGTCTTGATAATATTATATCTTCCAGTATTTTTTTATAAGAACGCCATTTTGGTAAGTCCATATTTGTGTTTTTTAATTCCAATACTTCGATTATTTGTAAATAGGTAGCAGATAAAGCGTAACTGTCCCAGGTGGATACGTTTTCCAACAAACTTTCGGCTACTTCCGCCCATTTCTTGCCGACAAAACCATTAAAATAATCGTGTAGTTTTTTGTTATACTCACTTCTTTGTTTTTCGGATAATAAATCGGTCATCACAGTATTTTTTTTAATGAAATCGGTAATTACTTTGGATATTTTCTCCTTGGTTACCATTCCGTCTTGCCACTTTACGGCTTTCTTTTCTTCATAATCTAAAAAACCTAACATACCAGGAGGAATAATTTCCGATTCTAATTCATTCGCCATATACGTTAACATACAGATATCAATACACCAAGGTCCGTAATCAGGTCCATAAACAAAAAACGTATCTTTATAATTGTTTTTATTCAAGTCTGTAATTTCAGATGACAAACCAAAATCGATTATAATTGGATTTTTTGTATTATCATCAATCATTATATTGTTTTCTTTAACATCCATGTGGACTATTCCAGCAGCATTTAATTTATCAAAACCCACCAATAGATTTTTGTATGTGTCAACTAATATACGTATCAACTGTTTGGGATTTCTATCAACTGTATTTAAAATGTATTTTGATAAGGTATCTTTTCCTACATATCTTAATTTATTTGATTCATACTCCATAGTATCGTCTTCATTTATAAACTCGCATTTTTTTAGCTTATCTTCTTCCATTTTTGCTAATGATACTTCACACGTCTTTAAAATGGGAGCAAAATAGTCTTTATAATTATCTATTTTCTTTATTTTTTTACCTAATTTTGTTTCTTTTTTTGAAGTAGACGCAATCTTCTGTATTTTCGTTATATATCCTTTCTTTGTTGGACTTCCTTTACAGGTAAAGCCAGGACGAAATATACATCCATAACTTCCTTGACTTATTAAATCTGTCATACTATACTATATAATCACCCTACAATAAAAAAGAACGTGTGGCTCTTTTTATTTTTTTATTGTTCTATAGTTTTTTTATTACTTTTGTTAATTTATTACTTTTCCAAACTTACCTTGATTTTGTAGAAGCGATTTTTATAAATTTTCTTCAATCTATCCACAGCAGATTGGTTTTGAATACGACGTTCTTCGGCAGTTTCTGCCTTTTCGCCGATTAGTTCATCTAACACTTCGGGGTTTTCCTTGATATATACTTCAAAACTTTTGGAAGGTGTAAAATGACTTATAATTTTTTCATTATCATTGATATCTATATTTCCATTTATTTCACGAATTATTTGGACGTCCATTTCTTTCAAAATAGTCTTTGACATACTTTCATACTTCTTACGTGCTACGGGTGTTGATGTGGGTTTGTGTATCTTTTTACTATAATAATAACGAGAACTTTTATATAATCGGTCCATTATGTCTCCTTCCATTCCTTCTTTTACTAAACGACCTACTTCTTCTTCCAACTGACCTTTGATTTCGTCGTCTTTTATCCAGTTATTCCAAGACTCCTTATAATCTTTACTTTTTTCATATTGATGTTCCTTAGTAAAATCCATTAATAATTCACTTACTTCCTTACTGAACTTATAACGATTAGTCTGTAATTTCAAATTGTTATATTGATTTTTTGTTTCGGTTAGCATTTCCTGATTGGTTTGGATTTTATTTGCGGAGGTTGCTTCACAAGACATTGTTACTTTTGAATAAATTATTTTAATATTGGTTACTTGTTTATATATAATGAAAAAGTTTTCAATTTTTTATATTTCAATGCAACATTGAAATATAAGCGCTCTCTATAGGGATCGAACCTATGACATCACGATACATGCTCGCAAATTATCTTTGCGATTAACAGTCGTACGCTCTAACCGACTGAGCTAAGAGAGCAAATTTATTGGGAAACACACTACCCCTCACACTGGTGATATCATATATACATATTCCACCACCAGACATATACGTCTATTATTCTTTATATCTATTTATTACAATATATTTTTGTATATGAATTATATTATGAATAGTCCATTTGATAATAACACACATAGTATCCTTTATTTAGAACCTTTTCTGAATACTTTTCATAAAACATATCAAAATATAATCACTCTGGATTCTATTCCGGCGGGACCTTTGGCAGAGCTGGTTACTCCTATTTCCAACAATAAACTTTCGCCATTTCAACAAATGAATTCTATATCTACTCAACCAGGGTGTATGAATGTCCTTTTACGATATCCCAAAACATCAATAGGGTCGGTATCATCTATCAAAAATAGCGATTATTTTATGGGTGCCGATGATATTCCTTCTATTTTTTCTTATTTGAGTTCGAATGGGTATACACTTGATACACAACTCACAAAGATGTTATTTAAAAGTGATGTAGTGAATGGTTCATCACAAAATCGACTATCTGGTAATAAAAAAATGATTTGTATGATACGTTATTCTACTTGATTTTTCTTGATTTTATTATATAGCAATGCCTTCTTATAGTAAATCATTATTCACGAATGATAGTCTTCCTACTAATGAACGTTCATTGATTACCCCAATTACATTATCATTTGCGAGTGCTTTACCGTTTGTTTCCACCGCATCAGCACAAGAATTAGGCTTCTTAACCGTAGCATACCTTGATATTATTCGTTTTATACAAGCGAATTATAGTAGTAAAATCGCAAATCGCCAATATGAAAATATACCTACGGATTATAACCAATTTACTAGTATTATTTCTACATTGAACGAGATGAGAGCGAAAACTGCTAATAATACGATTCTATTGTTACTTCAGATTGCCGAAGATTCGATTCGAGGCGCTTTCAATTCATTAGCAATATATGGTGATAACTTGTTACTTGAAATCGAAAAAGCAGATTTACAAAAACAAGTTCAAGAAATTATTACCGAACAAAATGTTGAAACAACCCAATCTACTATATCTACAAGCACAGTAACCATTACACAAACATTTCAGTTGGCTGCTGTATTCAATTATTATATACGTATTTATGGTTCTCCGGTTGTAGGGGAAGGTTTTGACCCAGTTAAAATCGCTTTCCTTATTTATATTTTAGAAGAAAATGGCATTGACCCATACTCTTAAAAATTGATTTTTATTGTTATTTTAATATTATCAAAATAATAATGTCATCTCCTTATTGTAAAACATGTCATAATGCTGGCAAATCGTATACGGAATATACTAACCATTGGACTAGAGATAAACCCGGACCCGATGGAACTATAATTTGTCCTACTATTTTGAATTCTCTTTGTTCTTATTGTAATGAAGTAGGTCATTGGAAAAAGTATTGTCCTGCCCTTATACGTAATAAAAATTATTACGCCAGTAATAAAAATACGTGGGCGAATAGACTTAAGAAACCGGTTTCACGTTCTACTCCGAATTTACCTTTGGTTGCTCCATCTAAACACGATTCGAATATAGATACTGATATTGATGTTTCGGTTACACCACCAAGTGAAGATAATACCAGACCCCCATCTCCAGATTATCCACCACCGGCGGTTTATCCACGTCCGGGTATTGATTTTGAAATATTATACTATTAAACCGTTGAAGAATTAAAATGGGACATTTAAATCTTCATTGGTATAAATAAAGTTATCATAATACAAAATAGATATAAATATATTTTCATAGTATCTATATCTCTTTTTTATTATGATAGGTAGAACTAACGTTTGCTCTTTTTTGAAGCGGACATATTCATCTACGTCCGTTTTGTTGAAAACTAAAAAGACGAATAAACTCCACAATGAATTATTGGAAAAGACATTTCATCAAAAGATTACTTCCTATAATCCCAAATCAGAATTACAAAGCAAATATGTATGTGCTTTGAATGATGATAATTCGCCGATTGTCATTTCCTTGGGTCCGGCTGGATGTGGAAAAACGTTTTTTGCCTGTATTTCCGCAATTCATTCTTTAAAGAAGGGTATTACAAACAAGATTGTTATTACCCGCCCGGTTGTCCCTGTTGAAAATGAAGATATTGGATTCCTACCGGGGGATATTCAGCATAAAATGGACCCTTGGACTCGACCTATTTTCGATATTTTTTCCGAATTCTTTTCACAAAAAGAAATAAAAAGTATGATTTCGAATAGAGTTATTGAAATTTCTCCATTGGCTTATATGCGAGGAAGGACGTTTAAAGACTCTTTTATTATTGCTGATGAAATGCAGAACTCTACCCCCTCACAGATGCTTATGTTATCTACCAGAATTGGCGAGAATTCAAAACTCGTTATTACCGGAGATCTTAAACAAAGTGACCGCAATAATCAAAATGGATTGTTTGATATTATTCAGAAAATTAAATCATATTCTGCTTCCAAAAATAATATAAATATTTCTATGATTGAAATGGATATACACGACGTTCAACGTTCTCCAATTGTGAAACAAATTATAGACATTTATAGTTTTACACCTTTGAATAATAAAAACGCTGACTTATTTTAATACTATTTTTTTTTTTGTTTTTGGTCTACTTATATTACATTTATGACATAATATTCTTAATATAGCGTATTGACGATGATATTCAACCCATCTGTCTTTAAAAATATAATTTTTTTCTAAAAAACATCTTCTATTTGTGCCATCATTTAATTCTCCAAAAGTATCAGGAATTTTTATATCATTATTATCCTTTACAAAATTATATGCTAATTCATCAAATGCTGTGTTTTTTTCGTCATTATGGTCTACATTTAATTGTTTATCACTATTACATAATTCACAGCAATAAATATTGCAATTTTCTCTGAAGTAATTTACTTGTTCTTGAACACTAACTCTCATAGCCATCATTAATTCACCTTTTTTTGGCTTACCTCTTCCAGTTACAGCACATTTCCAAGATATATCAACTTCTCCATAATCCGTTATAATAATAGTTTGTAATGCTTTTACATTTAATGCATCTGGAATTATTTTTACATTACACATATTAACAGATTTAGAATTCCATCTGGGGTGTCTTTCTAATATTTTAATTAGAATAATATATTTATCAGGGTGTGTATTCTTAATATCAAAACATATACCAATATCATTATATATAATTTGTTTTACAAATTTTTCAAATTCACCTTGCGTTTTATATTGTTTATTTAAAAAATAAACTGGTTTTCGTGTCATTGTTTATTGTAAATTATAAATATTTACCTTTAAATATTTATAAAATATTATTTATCTTTAGTCGGCGTTTTAATTATTCAAAGGTGTAAAAAGTAAAGTTATTATTTATACTAAAATTTCAAGGTCTTCCATTTTCCAGTATTCACAGCCACCATTTGGCATAGGACGTTTAATAATAAAAGGAATTTTTTTTTCTGCAAATTCTTTTGTTGCAATTAAATATTCATCAATAACATTGGGCTCTACTTCTATAAATGGTAATGCACCAGCACTTAATTGTTTTGAACGTTCACCTATCATTTTTGCTTTTTCATATCTAGTAATAAATGGAACAGATCTATGTAATGGGTCAATAATAGTTCCATCTTCATTTCGTACAGTAGTAGCTAAAGTAAGTATTTCATCATAATTATGTGATTTCATTTCAGGATGATGGTCAGTAATAATTTGTTGTTGTATAGATTCATCAAATTTTTGTAAATAATTTTCATCATCATCATCATTGTTATCATCTTCAAATTCATTATCGCTATCTATAATAGTCGGTTGTAACCGAGAACTATCATTATTTTCATATATATTTTCATATATATCACTTTCATTATTTTCACTAATAATAGATTCTCCATCCGCGATATCATCATCATCGTCAGCATCATCATCATCATTATCATTATCATCATCATCATCTGGCGGAGGAGGTGGTGGTGGTATTAATTCATCATCAGAATCACTATAATCTTCTTTTTGTTTTGTTAGTTTTTCTTCATCATAGTCATCATTATTAATATTCATAATAAACCCGTATATTATAACACAGTATATTTCTAAATGTTTATTTCAATTTTTCATGAAAAAAGATTTATTCATGAAATAATATAATTATATACTTGAAAATTAAATAATTTGGTCAGTTTTCCAAGTATTATCACAATCAGTACAGATATATAAATATTTCATATCAGCATCGTTATATCGCATATATACAACTTCTGGATTTGTTGATGGGGTATTTGTATTTGATTTACATTTATCATTAGGACATTTCATATTATAAATACGAGGAAGGGTAGGGTCATGTTTGGTATATTTATTAATAATACGATTAAAGTGTTGTTCTTCATTTTTTGTTTGAACGTTTAAAATACACCCCCCATCTTGCATGATGGTAGTATCAATATTTTTACAATTTCTACAATAATGTTCTAATTTATTTGGGTCATCTTCATTGATACTAATGTAGTACATATTATCGCATTGTTCACAGAATTTCATTTTAAAGTTATAATATAATAAGATTATTATTTCTATATAATTTTATAAAAATAAATTCAATTTTTTATAATTACAACAACTTTGTACTAGTAATTTTATATATAATTTGCGACAATTCATGAAAATCAAAAAATTGATTTATGAAAGAGAATAAAAATATATCATTATTATAACTTAATTCAGGTAATGAGCCAATCTACACCAAGAGACACTATTAACCAAAATGAATCTAAAATCGTACCAGATATTAGTGATTATAAAGGATATACGGATTTTATGTCCAAACATATGATAAAGAAAAAGGATAATAGTAATAATATTATTACAAATACAAGAATAGGTGATAGCAAATTAGCAATATCAGGTGGTTCGTACTATATTTCTGATGCTGAATATGCAACATTTATAACACTTTATTATAATGATATTGTAAAAAAAAATAAAAAAGAATATTTGACAGAAAAACAACGAGAAAAAGATGGTCCATTATTAATAGACATTGATTTACGTCATACATATGAAACTGATGAGCGACAATATACAGAAGAGCACATAAGTGACCTCATAGATTTATATTTAGAAGAACTAAAGGAAATATATCAAATGGATGAGACTACTGCATTTAAGCTA